>OHSF01001267.1_pt1 | contig 11405 bp, 7 predicted proteins | sample 1578551 | NCBI WGS metagenome assembly OHSF01 (sample SAMEA3879601, study PRJEB24766) | human gut metagenome | biome: human-associated habitat; feature: feces | place: USA | collected 1985/1987
ATTGGCTATCCTTGTGAATAGTAAGGATCCAGAGTTAGCATTACCATTTAATATGCCTGTAGTTACTTTTCAGATAGGTGCTCAAACTACTACTCAACAACGTTTACTGGGCTATCTTGTTGATCAGAATGGCGATATTGATTTTCCTATTCTGGGTAAAATACATGTAGAAGGCTTAACCCGTATGCAGGTTACTGAGCTAATTAAGCAAAAGCTAATGAATGAGGATTTAATAAAGGATCCAATTGTTACCGTTCAGTTTCTGAACTTTAAAGTTTCTGTAATGGGAGAGGTGGCTCGTCCGGGTACATTCGATATTTCCGGTGACCGTATCACTTTGTTAGAGGCTTTGAGTATGGCCGGTGATTTGACTATTTATGGTCGTCGTGACCGAGTAGCTGTGATTCGTGAGAAGGATGGCAAGCGTCGTATTTTATATCATGATTTACGTTCTTCGGATATTTTCCAATCCCCTTGTTATTATCTACAACAGAATGATATTGTCTACGTAGAGCCTAATAAGGCAAAGACGGGTCAAAGCCGTATAAATTCGAACAATTCGGTTGGAGTATGGTTGTCTGCTGTCTCCGTATTAGCGTCTATTACTTCCCTTTTAGTAACTATGTTTAAATAATTTTTGGAATAAAATAACGAAATGAATACAGAATCACAAAATAATAATGATATTCGTGAACAAGATTTAGAAATAAATCTTATTGATATTTTTCGTCTTATTTTTGTCAATTGGTATTGGTTTGTCCTGTCTGTTTTAATTTGTATAGGCTTTGCTTTTTTTTATTTGAAATCCTCTTCTAAAGTATATAGTCGTAAGGCTTCTGTACTTATCCGAGACGATTCTAAGGGAGGAAATATGAGTGAGTCTTCCGCTTTTGCAGATATTTCTTTTTTCGGTGGCAAACGTAATGTGGATAATGAAGTACTTGTTTTTCAGTCTCGCAATTTGATGGAAAAAGTTGCTCGTCGTCTGCATTTGGATATGAGCTATACAGTAAAGAATGGTTTACGTGATGATGAACTTTATACCCATTCTCCAATAACGGTCTCATTTCCAGAATCAGAGGAACGACAGGTTATAGAAATGAAAGTGACTCCTGTTGATTCTGTTACAGTGAAGCTTTCCGATTTAACTTTAACCATCGGCGATGAAGAACTTCGTTCTACAGAAACGATAGATGTTCATTTAAACGATACAGTTTCCACTCCTGTCGGTACAGTGGTCATAACTCCCAGCTTATACTATACAGATGCTTTCTATGCAAAGCCTATTTATGTTGTTAAATCAAATATGGAAAAGGTTGTTGAAGGTTATCAAAATAGAATAAAAATTTCTCTTGCCAGCAAAACCGCAACGATCATTAACCTTGTCCTGGACGATGTATCTACAGCTCGATCTGAAGACATCCTGAATATGCTTATTGCCGTTTATAATGAGGATGTGATCAATGACAAGAATCAGATTGCTGTTAATACCTCCAAATTCATTAATGACCGTTTGATCATTATTGAACGTGAACTGGGAAGTGTGGATGCTAATATTGAAAGCTTCAAACGAGAGAACCAATTGACGGATATTACTTCTGAAACAGGTATGTATCTTCAGAATACGAGCCGTTACAAGCAGGAGGGCCTCAGTTTGGAAAATCAATTGAGCATAGTAAAATATATTAAGGAATATCTGGTTGATCCTCAAAAAGGTTCTGATTTAATCCCTGCCAATACCGGTATTTCAGATAATAGTGTTGAATCTCAGATAAAAGAGTACAATGACATGTTGCTGAAGCGTGATAAACTGGTAGCCGGTAGCAGTAATAAGAATCCTATTGTGATTGATTTAAACAATTCTTTAGGGGCTATGAAACAGACGATCATCCGTTCTGTGGATAACTTAATTGTAGGATTAAATATTCAGTTGAAGAATATTCGTGAACAGGAAGAGCAGACAACTAAACGTATTGAGGCTGTTCCTACACAACAGAAATATGTTCTCACCGTGGAACGTCAACAAAAGATCAAAGAGGAACTTTATCTTTATTTGCTGAATAAACGTGAGGAGAATGCATTAACACAGGCTATTACTGAGAGTAATGCACGTATTATTGATCCGGCTTCGGGTAGTAGTGTTCCTGTTGCTCCCAAATCGATGATGATTCTTTTGGCGGCTATTGTCTTGGGAGGTACTATTCCTATGGGTGTTCTGTGGCTATTGAATGTTACTGATACGAAAGTTCGTACCCGCAAGGAGTTGGATAATGTTTTGACGGTTCCTTTCTTAGGTGATATTCCTCGTCATGGTACCAGGAAGGGAGAAGATACTGATGCTATTGTCGTACATGAGAGTGGACGCGATTCTGTGTCTGAAGCTTTTCGTATTATCCGTACCAATATGGAGTTTATGCGTGTGAAATCAGACAACCTACAAGTAGTTATGTTTACTTCTGCTAATCCGGGCGCTGGTAAAACTTTTGTTTCAAGTAATCTGGCTATGAGTATTGCACAAACGAACAAGAAAGTTGTTTTGGTTGATGTTGATATTCGCAAGGGTACATTGAGCGGTATTTTTTCAAATCCTTCGGGGCGTATGGGATTGACTCATTATTTATCCGGGCATACAGATAATCTGGATGATATTATAGGAGTAAGCGAGGAATATGATAAACTGGATATTGTTTTTTCGGGTCCTGTACCTCCTAATCCTGCTGAACTTTTATTGAGTGAACGTTTTGATTACTTTATATCGGAACTGCGTAAGCGGTATGACTATATTATTGTTGACAATGTTCCTGCGGGTATGGTTGCTGATGCTTCCATTGTGAATCGTGTGGCCGATCTTACCATTTTTGTAGTTCGTTCGGGGGTAATGGATCGTCGTCAGTTGCCGGAACTTGAGAAAATGTATCGTGAAGAACAACTTCGTAATATGTCTGTAATCTTGAATGGTGTTTCTTCAGAACGTAGAGGCTATGGTTATGGCTATGGTTACGGCTATGGTTATGGTTACGGTTATGGCTATGGAAATGAACATCATAATAATAATGAGAAAGGAGTTATTAAACGAATAATAAATAGACTAACTGTTTTTTTTAGTCGAACTTAATGTTATAATTGTTGTTTTCAACGTGTTCTTTGAGTTTATAAATATTTATTAATAGAATGTTATATAGCTTTAAATCAACTGTCTCTTGTGATTTTGATAAGTAATGATATTTGTGAAAAATGATTTTTTAGTGGATAAGGAGATACGTGGAATCAAATTTAGTCTAAATGAGTAGTAGAAATAAGCGTATAGCTCACAACACTTTGATGCTTTATATTCGCATGATACTTGTCATGGGAATAACACTTTATACCTCTCGCATAGTACTAAAAGAACTTGGAGTAGAGAACTATGGTATTTATAATGTAGTGGGAGGAGTTGTTGCTATGTTTAATTTGTTGGTTGGTAGTCTCCGGGCTGCTACTCAGCGATTTATTACATTTGAATTGGGAAAAAGTGAAAACAGACAGCTCAAACGTATTTTTTCTGCCTCAGTAACAATTCATTTTATAATTTCTATAGTAATTTTTATTTTAGCAGAAAGTATAGGGATATGGTTCTTAAATACTCAAATGAATATTCCTGTCGAACGTATGGTTGCAGCTAATTGGGTGTTTCAATGTTCGGTATTTACTTTTATTATAAATCTTATCTCTGTTCCTTATAATGCAGCTATTATAGCTTACGAAAAAATGTCTGTTTTTGCTTATATTAGTGTAGTGGAAGTTATATTATCATTAATAATTGTTTATTTATTAGCTTTGACAAATTATGATAAATTGATAGTCTATGCATTGCTTTTATTGTCTGTTGCTTTTATTATTCGTTTAATTTATGTTAAGTTCTGTGCATCTTGCCTTTCTGAATGTAAATTTAGTTTTTTGTGGGATAAATTATTGTTTCGGGAGATGTTCTCTTTCATCGGATGGAATTTTATTGGTGCCGGGAGTGGTGTTTTAATGACACAAGGAGTAAATATTGTATTGAATATATTTTGTGGAGTTACTATTAATGCTGCCCGTGGAATTGCTACTCAAGTACAAACTGCGGTAATGTCTTTGACATATAATTTTATGACGGCTTTTAATCCGCAAATAACGAAATCATTTGCAGCAGGTGAAAATGAATATCTTCAAAAAATATTGAGACAAGGAGCTAAGTTTTCTTATTTACTTATGTTAATGCTTGCATTACCTATATTAATGGAAACAAAGACAATTCTTTCTATTTGGCTTAATAAAGTACCAGAATATACAGTAGTTTTTGTCAGACTTATTATAGTGTATTCTTTGATTCTTTGTATATCAACTCCTTTAGTAACAGCTATGTTAGCAACGGGGAAAATTAAGCGTTATCAGATTATTGTAGGTGGTTTCCAATTGCTTAATTTCCCTTTTTCATTTGTAGCGTTAATGTTGGGGGCATCTCCAGTAATGACTTATGTATTTCAGATAGTATTTGAGATATGTTGTCTTTCTTCTCGCTTATGGCTTTTGAGGGAGATGATTGGATTTGAAACGAAAAAGTTTATTTTTCAGGTACTTCAAAGAATTTTTTTGATATCTATAATTTCACTTTTTTTTCCTATGATATTTATATATTACTTTGAACCGTCTATAAGCCGATTTGTTTGTGTTACCATATTGTCTATTGCAGCGGTTATTATTTTTACAATATTATTTGGATTATCACATAGCGAAAAGAGTTTTTTGGTCGAACAGACAAAAATGATTGCGAGAAAGATTCAACGATAAAATTTATTTATAACTAAAAATGAAATTATTACTTTTCCCCCTTTATTATTTTTCAGTAATACGTTATTATGTCCTTGATATGATTCGGTATGTGAGGTATTCAGGTATATTTCATAAAAAAAATACTGAGATTAAGTTTATTTCTGATATTATAATGAGCTATCATGTTCTTGAAAAAGGGTTAACTATGCCCGATATGCGATTGGGGTTTGGAGTAGAACGAGTAAATGCTCTTATAAATTTGTGTAACGAATATATGAGTCGAGGATATGAAAAATCAAATTGTCAATTTTTGCATGCTATAGGAGTGATTGACGAATATAGACGAACTCATCAAGCCTCAAAATTTGAAATGAATACTGAATTGTTAGATAATATTGATAAATTGATTCAAAAGGTTGGTTCTGTTCCTTGTCTAAATCAAATTGGGTACACAAAAGAGTCCTATTTCAAAGAGAATGATTCTACTTTTGAATATTTTTCAGCAAGTAGACACAGTCTTCGAAATTTTACTTCTGAAGAGATTGATATTGAAATTCTTAAAAAAGCGATTTTATTGGCACAAAATGCTCCTTCTAGTTGCAATCGGCAACAAGCGAGAGTCTATGTAATCCAAGATAAGGAAAAAATCAAGCAGGTATTGAATTGTCAAAATGGACATCGAGGTTTTGGACATTTATCGAATAAGCTTATTATATTGACTGCGAGTGTTGAAGAATATAGTGGGATTGGTGAACGTAATTCCGCGTATATTGATGGTGGATTGTTCGGTATGAACTTGTTATATTGTTTACATTATTATAAAGTTGGGGTATGTACCCTAAATGCTTACTTCTCATATAAAACAGAGAAAAGAATGCGGCAAATTTGTGATGTGCCGCCAAGTGAAGTTTTTTTAATGGTTTTAGCGTGTGGAAAAGTACCCGAACAATTCAAAGTTACTTTATCGAAACGGAATGATATATCTAAGATTTTGCATATCGTATGAAAATAGGAATACTAACTTTTCATTGCGCACATAATTATGGAGCTGTTTTGCAGGCTTATGCAATTCAAGAGCAATTGAAACTTATGGGATTTGATGTTGAAATTATAAATTATAGACCCATATATTTACTTCGTCCTTATGGATATTTACCTCAATTCCATTTTCGTACGATAAAGGATGGCTATTTGAGGTGTTTAATTCTTAATGTGAAGATATTGTTACGATGGATTGGAACTCTAATTCCTACATATAGGCGCAGGAAAGGATTTAATAAGTTTATTCAATCAAAATTGTCTTTATCGTTTTGTCGGTATAATAGTCCTTTTGTTGAACATAATGAGTATGACTTTTATATAATGGGAAGTGATCAGGTATGGAATCCTAAAATAACAAAAAAGTTTGATGATGTCTATTTTGGAAACTTTAAAGTTAGAGTGGGAGTGAAAAAAATTAGTTATGCTGTATCAATGCCTTTATATACTTTTTCATCTCAACAAAAGGAACAATTAAATGTGAATTTACGTAATTTTTCGGCAATTAGTGTGCGAGAAACTCAATTGGAAGAATTTATATTTGACAATTTCAAAATTAAATCTCAAGTAGTATTAGATCCAACTTTGTTGGTGGATAACTTTGTGTGGAGGAAAATAGCTATTATACCTAATATAAATAAAAAATATGTTTTAGTTTATGCATTAGGATTACGTAATGAAGCTCTGCGAATAGCGAGAAATATAGCCTCAGAAATTGGAGCAGTTGTTGTTGAAGTGAGTGGAAGTGCTAAAGTTTTTGATATTAAAAACTCTTATTCGACAGCTTCACCGGAAAAGTTTGTAGGGTATTTTCAGAATGCCTCATTTATAGTTACTTCATCATTCCATGGAACTGCTTTTGCCATATCTTATCAAAAGCCATTTTATTCTATTATGAAAGGAAATACACTCGATTCTCGTCAACTTTCATTACTTACAGATTTAGATTTGCAAGAACGTTTCATTAATAAAGAAAGTAATCCTAAATATTCTGAAATAGATTATTCAATTGTTACGCAAAAATGGAGAACTATGCAGAATAAATCTCGTGATTTCTTAAAGCAGAGTATTTTAAATATATGAAAAAACGAATTTTACATATTAATACGAAAGAACTTGGAGGTGCAGCTAAGGCTGCATTGAGGTTGCATGAGAAATTTATTGATTTGGGTTATGAATCTAATTTTCTGATGTTGAAATATGTGTTGCCAGATGCAAAAAATGTGACTACGCTTTCTGACTTATTTAGCCGAATAATAAAACCCTTTTATCGTATGTTGGAGGCAATATTACTTTATAAGAGAAAGAGTGGTATGTTTTCTTCATTTATATTTGGAGCAAATGTTCATAAACATCCTTTAGTTTTGAATGCAGATGTGATATATTTACATTGGATAGCAGGAAATATGATTAATTGGTATTCTTTAAAAAAAATACTGGACTCAGGGAAACCCGTATATTGGTTTATGCACGATTATTTGGCTATGACTGGAGGATGCCATAATCCAATTGATTGTGTACAATATACGAAAGAATGTAAAAAATGTCCTAAATGTAATTCGTTGCTTTTTAATGTCCCTATTTTTGAGTTTATGGAAAGGGCGAAAATGTATAATAAATATCCTAACCTTAAATTTATAGTTCCTAGTTTGTTAGTTAAAAATCGGATAATGACTTCTTTTTTGTTGAAAAATGCGGATGTTACATATATCCCCAATTTTGTTGATATAGATATATATAAACCATTAAATAAACAAGATGCAAAGAAAGCCTTTAATTTTAATTTATGTAAGAAACAGATACTGTTTGGTGCCGCTGGAGGGATACATTCTAAATTTAAAGGTTGGGTATATTTGGAAGAAGCACTATTAGCTTACCGTAATTCGGATATAGAAGTAATTATTTTTGGTTGTACAAAACCAAGTAATTATAAGTCTCCTTTCGATAATGTTGATGTGAGATTTTTGGGAAGTTTTTATGATGATATTTCTCTTTCTTTATTATATAATGCTGCGGATGTTTTTGTTGTTTCTTCAGAAGATGAGACGTTTTGTTTGACAGCCTTGGAGGCATTAGCATGTGGTACGCCAGTTGTCGGCTTCCCAGTTGGTGCTATCCCTGAAATGGTTATTCATAAAGATAATGGTTATATCGCGGAATATAAAAATACTAAAGACTTATTGACTGGTTTGGAATTCGTTTTAAATAATCTTTGCTCAAATATATCTCAAGAATATATTTGTTCGAATGTATCTACCACGTTTGATTCAAATACAGTGATTATGTTGCATCAAAATCTGATTGATGATGAGGATAATTAATTATAAGAATAGAAATTGGATAATTGTTTGCTATTATATTTTTGATGCTTTAACTTATTATTTTTTATTTCTTAGACCGTTTCTATATCCGTTAAGATTAATATTAATTATTGATATCATATCAAATATTAAATACTCTACACGTTCTCAGAAAATAAGTGTTACTATTTTCTTTTGCCTTTTTATGTTGGCTTTGATAATAGGTTTGATAAAGGGAAATTATGATGTTTATTTGTTAACGGATATTTTTACATTTTCTCTCTTTTTATTTTTGTCTTTTGATTCTTCCAATTTTAATAGAACATATGAAGATTTAATTGATAAAATTAAAATTATCCAGCCTATATGTATCTTGATAACAATTTATTTTATCTATAAAACAGGCTTTTCAGTTGGCGATCTTGGGCATCGTGTAATTTTTGATAGTGAGGAAGGGAATTTGGGGTTATTAATATCTCCTTTTGCTTTATCAAATTCAAGAAAAGATTTGTCGGTTTTGGCTTCTGTTGTATTAATGCTGATTATAGGATTGATGACATTGACTAAATCCGTTGTTTTAATTTCTTTATTTGCTTTATGCATAAATTTATTTCTTCGTGAGCTTTCATATAAAAAAATAATTTTTGTAGTGATAATAGGAATTCTATTTTTTTCTATTACAATTTATTATCTGAATATAAATATTGAAAATCAAATAAATTCCCTGCTATTTAGATTAGATGTTGACGATATAACCTCTGGGAGAAGCACCGAACTTGAAAGATATTTTGAATATTCAACACTTGAAGAGTTAATTTTTGGACGTGGTTTAGGTGGAAGTCATAATTATGCAGATTGGTCATGGAATTTTGAACATGGAGTTCCTTTCTGTCATTATGGTTTTCTTAATCTGATAATGAAGGGTGGCTTTATATATCTAATAATTTTGTATATAACTATAGTCAGGTCTATGAGTATAATGTATCGTAGGAAAATGATAGGTGGTATTTTTGTTCTTTTACTCTACTTTATAATGGATTTTGGTCATACAATTTTTTCCACTTATCCACTTGTATTGTTCTTGTTTGCAACTATTTCTTACGGGTTATCTGCTAACTATCGACAAAAAATAAGATGAACTTTAATAATTCGATATTAATTTTTGATTACCAATTGTCTGGCCACCATCTTGAATACATTCATCATTTGTATATGGCGGCTATAAAAAGAAAGAATGTGAATTTTGTTTTTTCTCTTCCAAACAATTTTCAGGAAATTTCGAATGTATTAGATTGGCCGTCATCTCCTAACGTAGCATTTTCATTTTTTAATAATGAAAAACTTTCTAATTCGAAAAGGTTATTGTTGAGATCATGGCATTTTTCAAAGATACTTAGGTGTGAGGTAATAAAACATGATACAAATCAGATTTTTCTTATTACCAGTATTTTGGGAACTTTGCCTTTTCTTCCTTTTTTTTTAAGTAAGGCCAGCGTTTCTGGTATCATATATAAGATTTATTTATATAAATGGAAAAAGTCATCATTATTAAACCGGATACAAGATGTTATAAAATACCAATTATTATCTAAATGTTCTTTGTTCAAATCTATATATATATTGAATGATGAAGTTAGTGCTATATATCTTAATAGAATTTATAAAACAGAACGTTTTCGCCATTTAGTTGATCCTTTTAAACCTCTTTCTGAAAGTTCTTTGAAGAAAATGAAATCTGACTTAGGTATTTCTTGTTCGAAATATTTGTTGCTTCATTTTGGTTCAATGTCAGATGCGAAAGGAACATTAGAAATTCTTCAATCTATTCCGTTCATCGAAAAAGAGAAACAGGAAAAGTATGCTTTTGTATTTGCTGGAGTAATTGCATCAAATATTAAAAGTGAATTTTATCGATTGGTAGAACAATATCGGAAAGATATACAGATTATTGTGATAGAAGGTTTTTTGGAATATGATACAATTGGGTCTTTGTGTATGTCATGTGATGTAATTCTTACGCCCTATAAAAGAATAAATACTAGCAGTGGCGCAATTGGATATGCTGCTCAATTTAAGAAACCTGTAATAGCGACGGGAGGAGGATTATTAGGGAAACTGGTTAATAAATATCATTTAGGGGTATTGATCTCTGATGTGTCAGGAGAGTCTATTGCTGATGGAATTCGAAGGTTTGAATCTTGGCATTATAGAAATAATAGTTATTTAGAAAAGAATAATATAACTAATTTTCAAAATAAAATTATAGAGGATCTGATAGAAAAGTATTAATTAAATACTCTTGGTGAGTACATATTCTGTAAGTTTTTCATTCGGAACGGTTTATAGCTACTACCATATTATAATCAATGTTCTTTATTCTTACATTAGTAACTTATGGATTTGTTTATTACTTTAGATTATGAACTTTTCATGGGGAAAAAGACTGGCAGTGTAGAAAGCTGTTTATTGTCTCCTATGAATAGCTTTATTTCTATGCTTGACCGTTACGGGATTAAAGCAACTATTTTTGTTGATGCAGCTTATTTATTGCGCTTAAGTGAATTAAAAGATAAGCATGATAAATTGAAATCTGATTTTGAATTGATTTCAGATCATTTGAAGTGTTTAGAGCAAGCCGGACATGATATTCAATTGCATTTTCATCCGCAATGGATATATTCAGATTATGATTCGAAACAATGGATAATGGATTTTGAACATTATAAATTGAGTGATTTACCCGAAAATGTTTTAAGAACATCTTTTTATTCAGCTAGATTATTGCTGGAAGAAATTATAGGGAAGAAAATTATTGCTTTTAGAGCAGGAGGATATTCTCTCCCTACTTATTCTGGATATATTGATTTGTTTAAGTTGAATGGAATAAAAATTGATTCTTCTGTTTTACGCGGGGCGTATGTCGATTCCAAATATCAAAAATATGATTACAGGAATATTCCAAAAGCTAGTATATATAATTTTAATAATAGTCTTTTTATAGAAGATAATAAGGGGGAGTTTTGTGAATGCTCAATTTCTACTGTCGCTTATCAAGGATTTGTATATTGGTTACTGAAACGGAGGCTTTCTTCGATTTATCACCCGACGATACAATATGGTGATGGCTACGGCATTGGGATTTCTGGTAGTAGACTGAAACGGTTAGTAAAGCGTATTAAAATATTATTCCAAAACAAAATCGTTTCTGCATCAATAGATGGTTTTATGTCTACAATGTTGTTGGATATTTATTCTATACATAAAAAACAAGTATCG
>OHSF01001269.1_pt1 | contig 11393 bp, 6 predicted proteins | sample 1578551 | NCBI WGS metagenome assembly OHSF01 (sample SAMEA3879601, study PRJEB24766) | human gut metagenome | biome: human-associated habitat; feature: feces | place: USA | collected 1985/1987
CCCTGCTGTTGGCAAAAGTAAAGGATCTGCCCTTTCTTCCGGCACGGCCGGTTCTGCCGATACGGTGCACATAATATTCGATATCCTGCGGAACGTCATAATTGATAACGCCATCCACATCGTTTACATCGATTCCTCTCGCCGCAACATCCGTTGCGATCAGCATCTGGAGATTACCGCTTCTGAAACGGTTCATGACCGTATCTCTCTGTGCCTGGCTCAAATCGCCATGCAGCCCTTCTGCCGCGATGCCTCTGTTTTTCAGATTCTCTGCCAGCTCGTCCACCATACTCTTGGTGTTGCAGAAAATCAGTCCTCTTTTCAGGTTATAATATTCAATCAGCCTTGCAGCTGCAGCTTCCTTATCCGATCTGCGGATATAATAAAGATACTGCCGGATTCTTTCTACCGTCAATTCCTTTTTGACAACCTTTACCATTTCCGCATCGGTCTGGAACTGATCGGTGATCTGTAAAATCGGCTCCGGCATCGTTGCGGAAAACAGCGCCGTCTGGTGTTCGCACGGAATCTGTCCCAGAATCGCCTCCATATCTTCCCGAAAGCCCATGTTCAGCATTTCATCAGCTTCATCCAGAACGACCATTTTCAGGTTGTCTAAGCGGATCGTGTGGCGTCTCATATGATCCATCACGCGTCCCGGTGTGCCGACAATGATCTGCACGCCGCCCTTTAACGCCTTGATCTGTCTGTTGATATCCTGCCCTCCATATACGGCAAGCACGCGAATATTGTGCATATATTTTGCAAACTGTCTCAGCTGCTGAGCCGCCTGCATCGCAAGCTCTCTCGTCGGGCAAAGGATCATACCCTGCAGCGATCTGTCCTCTTCGTCAATCTTCTGCAGCATCGGGATTCCAAACGCGGCGGTCTTACCGGTTCCTGTCTGCGCCTGTCCGATCACATCTCTTCCTTCCAGAAAAACCGGAATCGCCTTTTCCTGGATCGGCGTCATATGGACGAAGCCCATCTCCTCCACTGCGCGCAAAATCCGCTCGTCAATTCCTGATTCTTCGTAACGTACCAATAATTCTCCCATTTAATCTCCTTTAATCTCTATCACTACAAAACTCTTCTGAGTTTACGCGCCTTATAGCGGTTTTGTCAATGAAAGATTGAAAAATAAACAGGAAAAAAGGATTCATTCCCAGCCCCTGAGAATGAATCCCCTGATTCATGACAATAGAATGCTCGCAGAGCGTGCATTCTATTGTTTTCTTTCTATCGAACTTCATCCGTTTCCCGGTACACCGGATACGGGTGTCCGTCTGTCATTTCCATTCCGGGTACGCTGTCAAACGCCGCAGATTCCTTTAGCTCCCGGTCGTAACGCTGCATGCCGCCCTGCCGCGACATCTGCTGCCGGCAGTTGCAGTCCTGCTGTTCCGACACAGGTCCGGCAGTTTCGCCGCTTCGCCGCTGCATCCCTGCTGCGTTCTCCCGCTGGCAGTTGCAGCCTGACTGTCCAGTCCAGCCATCATTTTCGCAGCTGCAACCATACTGCACCCTGTCGCCGTTTCTGCAGCCACAGTCCGTATCCCGTATACGCATATCCTGCTGTCGGTTATCTCCTGCGTCTCTTCTTTCGTTCCAGTTTGCGCAGTCCGTCCGATTCTGACAGCTGCAGCACATCAGCAATACCAGCAAGTAAAAAACGTTCATCGTTTTCCCCTGTTTCAAACAGATCTGATATCACTGTATGCAAACCTTTCTGGCTCTGTGTCTGTCCGCCCGGCTGTACATCAGAAACTATGTCTGTCTGCCCGACGGCCTTTTTTCAAAATTCTGCGAACATAAGCGAACGTCTTTTCCTCGCCCTCTTCTGCCAGCATCGTCAGAAGGTGCTCCAGCTGCCGTTTCGTCTGTATGTGCATAAACGGCGGCTCTTTTGCATTTTTGTAATACGCGAGAGGATCGCTGTCTTTATAGGCGCTTCCCCGGTAGGTTTTGGACGCTGCAATCCGGTCCATCAGCATTTCTGCCACATATTTGCGAGGCATCGGCACCGGAGCCATTCCGCCCTCAATGCTCTGCGTGCTGTAATCCACCCAGTATTCGTAATGATGCCTGTTGCGTCCTTTATGATGCAGCCATGCAGAAGAATACCCTATATCCTCCCGCTCCGCGTTGTTCGGGCTTCGATTTCCCTGATAATATTTTGCTCCGACCCTAAATTCCGTCCAGGAATATTTGGAAAGGTCATGACAGATGCCCTGCCGGTACAAGCCGACCGCAAAGCATCCTTTCATCACCAGATACTTATGATAGGTAATCGTCTTAAAATGCTGTAACGCTTTCACTTTTCTTTTCTTTTCTTTCCTTTCCTGACCGGATTTCCTGTGCTTTCCAGAACCTGGATGCAGCGTCCCGGAACGGTGATGGATTTTGTCAGCGGATCGGCCTGTGTTTCCACCACATCGCCCTGTGTATCCAACACCTTTTCCCAGCGCATGCCTGCCGGAAGATCAGGAAGCGCCAGCCGCTGGGGCTCCCAGTGCATGTTCATAGCGATATAGAAAAAGTCATCCTCCTGTGCACGGTCTTTTGGGGCATAACGACCGCAGTACATCAAACCTGCCTCCCGGTTTAACCGGTCGGCCATCAAGCGCCATGCATCCTTTCCATGATAAGATAAATCCGGATAGCCGCACGCCGCATAGTCCATCAGCGTCAGCTCTCTGCTCTGGTGGAGTACCGGATGCGCTTTCCTCAGCGCAATCAGTTCCTTTGTATAGTCCAGAAAATCCTTATTTTTCTCCGTAAGCTTCCAGTTCAGCCAGCTGATCTCGTTGTCCTGACAGTACGGATTGTTGTTGCCCTCCCGGCTCTGTCCAAACTCGTCCCCGGCTGTCAGCATCGGGGTCCCCTGCGAAAACAGCAAAAGCGCCAGTGCGTTTTTCATCTGCCTTTTGCGCAGCTGCAAAATTGTCCGCTTGCGGGTAGGTCCTTCCACGCCGCAGTTCCAGCTCGCGTTGTAGGGATTTCCGTCCTGATTGTCCTCCCCGTTTGCCTCGTTATGCTTGCGGTCGTAGGAAACCAGATCCGCCAGGGAAAAGCCTTCATAACTGGTGATATAATTGATCACGCCGTTCTGCACCGGATTGCAGCGCATTCTCCGCAGCGCCTGATGCAGCGTATCCTCGTCTCCCTTTAAAAAGCGGCGCATGTCATACTGAAATTCATCCCGGCATTCCGCCAGATTGCGCACGTCCGGAACCTGCCCCACCGGATAAATCTCTTCATACGGAAATCCGTAATAAATCAGCTTCGTATCCGTAAGCATCGGGTCAGCTGCCAGAATTCCCACCGGAATCTGTTCTCCCATCAGATGCACGCCGTCGATATGGTACTCGCACACCCAATATCGGATCACTTCCAGGATCATCTCCCGATTGATTTCTTTCGGAAAATAGAACTGCAGAATTACCTCCATTCTCTCTGCGTGGAACGCACGCACCATTTCCTTGAATTCCAACACAGGATCCTTAACGCTGTATGACGCTTTCGGTGCGAAATAATAGCCTTTTTTAAAGCCCCAGTAATTGATCCGAGGCAGGGTTTCCTCCACAGGATTTCCTTCCTGATCTTTTGCCGGATAAGCATTCTGCCGCAGCGGCTTTACCGCTTCCAGTTCTGTGAATTCATACACCGGCATCAGCTCCACTGCCGTTACCTGCAGCGATTTTAAATAGGGAATCTTCTCTGCCAGACCTGCGAACGTCCCTTTCGCCGTCACGCCGGAAGACGTATGCTTCGTGAACCCTCTGACATGCAGCTGATAAAAAATGCTGTTCTCATAAGGGATCTGCGGGCGTCTGTCATTCTTCCAGTCAAACGCATCCTCTGTGCTGTCGCTGCGAAGAGACGGGGAAATTTTTTTGCCCCATTTCTCATTGCCGCAGATTCTGCGCGCCTTCGGGTCTGTAATCACCTCTTCGCCACAGTAAAAATTATATTCATACTCCTGCGCATCCAGCCCGATCAGCTTCATGCAGCAGATTTTTCCGATTCGGTCTTCTTCCCGAAATGCCAGCCGTCTGGGCGCACCGCCTCTTCTGGGATACAGAAGGACTCCGCACTCTTTGCTGCGTTCCAGCACTGCTGCGAGATTGATGCTGCCATCCGCATTTTCCGTCCACCCCAGCGGATACGGTTTTCCTTTTTCCATTCTGAGCTCTTTTGTTTCTTTCACGTTCCTGTTCCCGCCTTCTGACCTTTTTTCAATCCTGTTTCAGTATAGCACAAATAATTCTTGCATGCCACCGCAAGTTACGGTATGATAAGCGTGACAGGCAGGTTCTGATTATCGCGCGCTCTGACGCGCCTTTTAAGAAAGGATATCATCCATGGGTAAGGAACAGTTTGAAGAAATGGACGAAGAAATGACCGTAGAACTGGAGCTGGATGACGGCACGAATGTAACCTGTGCCATCATTACCATTCTCGAAGTAGAGGGCAAGGATTACATCGTTTTGATGCCGCTTGACGAAAACGGACAGAACGATGACGGAGAAGTTTGGTTCTATCGTTACTCCGAGAATCCCAATGACCCCAACGAAGAGCCTCAGCTGGACTACATCGATGACGATGCAGAGTATGAAAAGGTAGAAGAAGCGTTCGACGAATACCTTGACAGCTGTGAATTCGATGAGCTGGTTACTCTCGACGGAGAAGCAAACGAATAAAAACGAAACCAAAAGAACTGCCGTACCGGAGCTTTTTCATACAGGAAATGTTCCGGACGGCAGTTCTTTTTCATTCCTGACATAGCAGTTCTCTGCGGTTTCGTTTCTACCGTTTCGGCTCCTTCCACCCACACTCAGCAAGAAACCGGGACGCAAACCCCGGCGTTTCCTTCGTTCCTTTCGTATACGACAGATACAGCTCTTTTTTCGCCCGTGTCATTCCAACGTAGAACATCCTGCGCTCTTCCTCCAGTGCCGCCTGATTCTTGCTCTTTTTGTGTGGGACGACGCCCTCCATACAGCACGGAAGAAAAACGGCATCGTATTCCAGTCCCTTCGAACCGTGCATAGTGACAAGCTCGGCAATTGGGAGTGTTGTGAATGCTGCACCCGTTGTGCCGCTGGCAGCCCTGTGCGCTGCCGTGTCTGCTGCGTCCGCCATGTTCTGATCCATCTGGTCTTCATATGCCGTCATTGCTTCCTCAAGCTCCGTCAGGCTTTGAAATTCCCGCACCTGTTCCTGAAAAAAGTCGGCGGCTTCCAGATCCCGTTCCAGCTTTCCGGCTGCGTGTGCCCGCTCCTGCAGGTGCCCTCTCTTGTCCCTGCCGTGATTCTCCCGCCGACGGCGTCTGCCCGGCATTCTCTTTTAACCACGCATCGTATCCCATTCCGCGGCGGATATAATGAACTGCCGCATATAAATCCATTTTTGCCAGCCGTGAGATATCCGCTTCCAGACGGTGCAAAATCTCCTGCATATACGGCTTCTGCGCATACGCCCGGCGCAATGCTGAAAATGAAATTTCTGCATCCGGCAGCATCTGGCGAGACAGATAGCGGCATGGGCGGTTCATAATTCTCAGGAAATCCTTCCGTTTCCGCCCTTCCATCGCAAACTGCAAATAAGCGAGTAAGTCCTGACAGACCGGGGTTTCATACGGATTTTTCGGCTTTTCTTTCCAGAGAAAGGGAATCTTTCTGCACTTTAGCGCTGTTGCCAGCCACACTGCATCCGCATTCGTCCGAAAAATTGCCGCACAGCTTTTTCCCTGCCGGAACGTCTTCCCGATTTCATCTGCGACTGTCTCTGCCTCCTGCCTCCGATCTTGAAAACCGCAGACCAAGACGCTGCGATCCGTGCTTAAGGGCAACCAGCTCGTGCCGAAAACAGCGGTGGAAATGCCTGATGCGGTGCCGGTTGGAATGGGCAGAGTGCTTTCTTCTCCCTGCATCCGGCGCGTCCCCTGCGTCGCTTCTGGCACAAAGCACACGTCCTGCCTCTCATCCGATGTGCTCTGTCCAGCCACGATCTGCTTCGGAAATCTCTCCCGGTTTTGCCCGATCAGCTTTCCTGCCGTCTCCACAATTCCGGCGCGGCTGCGATAATTGACCGACAGAAAAATCTGCTTTGCTTCCGGAAAATCCTTTAAAAACTGACGCATAATCACCGGATCAGAGCCCCGAAAGCCGTAGATCGCCTGATCATCATCTCCAACGACAAACAGATTTCTCTTTCCACCACAAAGCAGCTTTACTGCTTCATACTGTGCTGCGTTGATATCCTGAAACTCATCCACCAGAAGATAGGAATATTCCCGCTGCCAGCGCGCAAGTTCTGCCGGATTTGTCCGGAACAAATGACAGACCGCCGCCGCAAAATCGTCCAGATCAAGCTTCTTTTCCTGTGCAAGCTGCTTTTGAAACGATACGAAAATCCGCATAAATTCCTGTCTGCTGACGTATTCACTTGTAAAATCAGCTGGAAGCTTCCCGATATTTTTGATAAATCCGATTTCTGAAAGAAGTCCCTGCTCCCATTCCTGGTCCATTTTCCCATCGTTTTGGGCATAAAATTTTTTCGGAAGCGTAAGCAGAGCCGCACGCAGATATTCTCTTTTCTCTTTTTCTTTCAAAATGCTCGACCCATTATAATGACAGGATGTTTTTAAAATGTGAAAAAAGACGGCATGAAATGTGCCGAAGGTGACCGGAAAGAACTGATTGTCCATCCGGGCAAAGAAACGGTCCCGCATCTGCCGGGCTGCCGCTTTTGTGAATGTGATGACTAAAATGTGGGACGGATCTGCATGATGGACTTCGATCAGATACCGTACCCGTTCGACCGTTGTAAAGGTCTTACCGGAACCCGGACCGGCAAGGATCAGTGCCGGTCCGGTATTGTGGGCAATCGCCCGTTGCTGCTGTTTGTTTGCCTGCAAAAAATACTCCTGTTTATGCCTGCTCCAAAAGTTCGATTCCCTTGCGGATTCTGGACAAAGATTCCTCTTTGCCAAGGATTTCCATGATTTCCGTTGCGCCTGCAGGAGTCATCTGCTTACCGGAAACCGCAGTACGAACCGGCCACAGCACATAGCCGTTCTTACAGCCCTTTTTCTCCACATAGGAAAGCAGAAGCGCATACAGTGCGTCGTTGGTATAGTCCTCCTGCTCTTCCAACAGCGGAAGCAGCTCTTTTAAAACCTCCAGGGCGCTTTCTTTGGTTGTCTTCATCTTCTTATGTACATACATGGCAGGATCATATTCCGGAAGGGTCTCGAAGAAATCTACCATCTCTTCGATTTCAGGAAATACTTCAATTCTTGTCTGAACCATGTCTGCGATCTTATCCAGATCCTGTCCCTTTGTCAGAGCCTTTTCCAGATAGGGCTTTGCATGCTCCATAAAGGTCTCATGATCCATCTTCTTGATATATTCGCCGTTCATCCATTTCAGCTTGGTATAATCAAATACTGCAGGGGATTTCGACATCCGGTGATAATCAAATTCCTTCACCAGTTCTTCCAGAGAAAAGATCTCATTCTCGCCCTCCGGGCTCCAGCCAAGCAGCGCCACAAAATTGACAACGGCCTCCGTCACAAAGCCCTGATCGATCAGATCCTCGTAGGAGGAATGACCGCAGCGTTTGGAAAGCTTGTGATGCTCCTCGTCTGTGATCAGCGGACAATGAATGTATACCGGCACCTTCCATCCAAAGGCATCATAAAGTCTGTTATACTTCGGAGAAGAGGAAAGGTATTCATTTCCGCGTACAACATGGGTAATGCCCATCAAATGGTCATCTACAACGTTTGCAAAGTTATAGGTCGGATAGCCGTCGGATTTGATCAGGATCATATCGTCCAGCTCGGAATTCTCTACCGTGATATCTCCGTAAATCTCATCATGGAAGGTTGTGGTTCCCTCCGTCGGATTGTTCTGACGGATTACATAAGGGACCCCTGCTGCCAGCTTTGCTTCTACCTCTTCTTTGGATAAATGCAGGCAATGCTTGTCGTATACATTGATTTCCTTGCCTGCGACAACACGGTTTAAGGTTGCCAGACGCTCTTTATCACAGAAGCAGTAATAAGCTTCGCCTTTTGCGATCAGCTGCTTGGCATATTCCAGATAAATTCCGCTTGCCTGACGCTCACTCTGAACGTAAGGGCCTACGCCGCCGTCCTTATCCGGACCTTCATCATGCACCAGACCGGTCTTTTCCATCGTACGATAAATAATATCCACCGCGCCTTCTACATAACGTTCCTGATCGGTATCCTCAATTCTAAGGATAAAGTCTCCACCTTCGTGTTTTGCCACCAGGTATGCGTACAGTGCCGTACGCAGGTTTCCTACATGCATCCGTCCGGTCGGGCTGGGTGCAAAACGGGTTCTGATCTTTGTCACTTTTTCATCCTCCATGAACGAAACCGTCTCTTTTCCCCGAGACGGTTTCTCTTTTTTTTATTTGTTGATCTATGGCTTTCGGAAAAGCTCTGCTGCCTCCGCAAAATTTACTTTGCCTCGTCCATCGCGTTCTGTGGCGGAAGCTTTCTTTCTGCCTCATTCTGGAAGCTGCTCAGTGCTTTTTGTGCCTGCAAAATTGCAACATTGGTACCAGCACCTGCAATACAGCCGCCGGGGCACGCCATTCCTTCAATCAGGCAGCCGTTTTTCTTACCCAACTTTGCAAGCATCAGGATCTTTTTACAGTCTGCGAGACTTTCGACATGCTCAATATGAACGGTTGTATCCGGATAATACTCCTGTACACACTTCTCGATGGCACTTGCCACACCACCTGACGCAGCATACCCACGACCTGCTGAGGTCGCATCCTCGATCGGTGTTTCTGCCTCTACCTTTGTAATATCAATTCCCTTTGCTTCAAACATACCGGTAAGCTCTTCAAAGGTAATGACAAAATCCACATCGGAACGAACGGATCTTCTGGAAGCCTCCAGCTTTTTCGCCACACAGGGACCGATAAACACAACAGATGCATCGGGATGCTCTTGTTTGATGACACGTGCAGTCGCTACCATAGGTGTCAGGGCGTTGGAAATTTTATCGATGGTCTCCGGGAAGAATTTCTTTGCCAGCATTGACCAGGAGGGACAGCAGGACGTCAGCAGAAACGGCAGTTCTCCGGTTGCCACTTCTTTCACATAATGCTCTGCTTCTATTGCAGCTCCGATATCGGCTCCGATGGCGGTTTCATAAACATCTGCAAAGCCAAGCTGCTTTAATGCGGTCTTGATCTTCCCAGGCGTCGCTGCAGGACCAAACTGACCGACAAACGCAGGCGCTACCTGCGCAATAATCTCTCTGCCAGACTCAAGGGCATGGATCAGCTGAAAAATCTGGGATTTATCTGCAATTGCGCCAAAAGGGCAGCTTACCATACACTGGCCACAGGTGACACACTTCTCGCTGTCGATAACCGCTCTGCCGGACCCATCGCTGCCGATCGCACCCACACCGCAGGCTGCGCTGCAGGGTCTCTGCTGATGGGAAACTGCATCGTAGGGACACACTGATTTACATTTACCACAGCGAATACATTTGCTCTGATCAATGACCGACTTGCCATTTACGGTGCTGATCGCGCCTCTCGGGCATACAACCTGACACGGATGTGCTACACACCCCATACAACGGTCTGTTACGCAATATTCATTTTCAGGGCAGGCATTACATGCCGAGGGAATCACCTGGATCATCGGAGGCTCGTAATATTTTTCGTCAATATTGCTCTCCTCCAGCCCCTGTGTCACATGCACCGGTGCGTCTTCCGGGCGAAGCGACAGCCCCATCGCAAGCCGGATCTGCTCTCTTACTATTTCACGCTCCCGGTAAATGCTTTCCCGATAAATCGGAGTTTCAGGATTCACAATTTTATAGGGTAACGCTTCTACATCATCATTCAGATTGTCAGAATGATATGCAAGCTGCGCGATCTCTTTAAAAATCTCTCTCCGCATTTTTCTGACAGGTGTATCAATTCCTCTCATGACTACCTCCATTGGCACCTTTCCTTTTTACCGTATTTTATTTTTGCACAAACCCTCGGTAAAATCAAGCCCCTTTCGCTTCCCGCACCGCTTCTGTTACCTCCAGCGTAATCTGCTCTCCGCCCGCTTCCATCCATTCTTCCACAAATCTGTCAAATTCATCCAGTTCCTTCACTCCTGTGATGATTTCCAGATATAGCTTCTTTTCCATTTCCTGAAGCTTCGACCATTTCGTCTTCATGGTTTCCGTCTCCCCGGAAAAGACAGTACTGCACACCTCCAGGTCCTTATTATCCAGCAGAGCACAGGCACGGATCCTGGACTCATAAGCCGCCCAGGTTTCCGCGTCTGCAGACTGGGAATTTTCCAGATAATCTTTGCATTTTTCATAATAGGCATATTCGAGAACCTGCAGCTCATCCGGATCCTTTTTCCCGGTCAGTGCACCGTTAATATCCTCATAGCAGCGATGCAGCGCATCGCTGTAATCAATATTGATGGAGATCGGCCGCGCCGTGGAATCCACATTGGTCTGAAAATAATAAGCAAGTTCTTCGTTGTATCGTCCTTCTGTACGCATTTTATCGAACATCACGCTTGCCATTTTAAATACGATCTCCGGATGCTCAAAGTCTTTTCGCACCACAACGTATTTGTAGCTCGGATTCTGATCATAATACTGCAGCTTTCCATCCTCTGTCGTCCGGATCAGATAGGGCTCCCATACCGCATCCGGGTTTTTCTCCATCGCTTCCATCAGCGGATTGTTCGGCGCCCACCAGGGACCGAAAAACGAACCGCACTTTCCGTCTACGATCAGTTCCGCAATATTTGCCATCGTACGGAGCATAAAGCTATCATCCAGCAGCTTCTCTTCATACAATTTTCTCACTTCGGCAAGTGCCTCTTTTACCTGCGGCTGCACCGAGCCGTAAACCACTGTGCCGTCCTCCTGCAAAATCCACTGCTTTGGAAATGCACTATAGGATGCAAAAAGTGTATTCAGCTGAAATTCATAACGATATCCTGTTTCTCCGGTCAGATCGGAATGGCACACCAGGCCAATGGTGTTGCCTTCTCCGTTATTTCCGGGATCCTGTTCCACAAATGCCCGTACGATCTCCACAGCCTCCTCCATCGTATCCGGTGCTTCAAGTCCCAGCTCGTCCATCCAGTCCCTGCGCAGCCACAGCAGATTCGGACCGTCTACAAAACTCGGCTCCGGAAGCGCCATCAGCCTTCCGTCGATCATCGCTGAATCCAGCGCAGACACTTCGTAGCTGTCATACATTGCCTTTATCCCGTCGCTGGCGCAGTTTTCCAATGCCTCGCTCAGATCAGCAATCATTCCCCCCTCGGCAAGCCGGATCAGAGTCTCCCGATCTTCTATGACCAT
>OHSF01001271.1_pt1 | contig 11390 bp, 8 predicted proteins | sample 1578551 | NCBI WGS metagenome assembly OHSF01 (sample SAMEA3879601, study PRJEB24766) | human gut metagenome | biome: human-associated habitat; feature: feces | place: USA | collected 1985/1987
GGACTTTATCAAGAAAGGGGACGAGAAGGGTTACCGGGATGCTATCGAAAGGCATTTTGAGGTCTATAAAATTTTCAAGGTAAACCGAAGTCAGGAATTGATGGCTGAGAAGGCAGAAAGTGAAAAGGTAGAAGGTATATGAAAAGGTGGCATCTGATAATTTTATGTTTATCCTTAATTTTATTGCTAATGAATACATCTTGTTTTAGAAAAGAAGAAAAGAGGATAGAGGCACAATGGGAAAATACATTGTTGCTTCCGGGATGTGCCGGCATGCCGGAGAACGTCGGATTAGCAGGTGCATATTCCGGGATAGTGGAAGGCAAGTTGCTTGTGTTGGGTGGAGCTAACTTTCCTGATAAGTATCCTTGGGAGGGAGGTATTAAGACTTGGTGGGCTACTTTATATAGCTACGACTTGGATACAGAGGAATGGACTGTATATGATGATTTCCTTGACCGTCCGCTTGCTTATGGGGTTTCAATAAGTTTGCCGGAAGGTTTATTGTGTATCGGTGGATGTGACCATGCGCGGTGTAGCGATAAAGTATTTCTGATAAAAAAAGAAATAGATTCATTTGTGATAGATTCTGTCAGTTATCCTTCTTTACCGGTTCCATTGGCTAATGCAGCGGGGGCTATTTGTGATAATTGCATTTATATTGCTGGGGGGCAGGAGTCTATGGTAAATGAACGGTCAACTCATCATTTCTATATGCTTGATTTGCATCATAAGGAGCAAGGATGGCAGGTAATGCCGGGTTGGGATGGTCCTTCTCTTTCTTATGCGGTAGGCGTCGCTCAAAGAGGACGGTTTTACCTCTTTAGTGGAAGAAGCTATGCACCGGATGAGTTGATGACGGAATATACGGAAGGATATGTATTTGAACCGGGTACTGGGAAATGGAATAAAATGACCGGTTCTTTCCCGGTGATGGCGGGTACGGCCATACCTTATGGAGAAGACAAGATTTTGATACTGGGAGGAGTGGAGGAAATTTTGCCGACATCTCCCAAGCACCCGGGATTTAGCCGTAAACTTCGGGTGGTCAGTACGGACATGAATGCTTTGGTAGATTTGTTCGATTGTTCATACCCTATTCCCGTTACAACGAATGCTGTTTCTATTGGAAATCAGGTATTTGTAGTAAGTGGCGAGATACAACCCGGCATACGGACACCGTTAATTTTGAAAGGAACTTTCCGAAAGTGAAATATAATAATCTAATTAAATGCATTATGAACAATTATGAAAGACTGGAAGGTATGGTTGCGGCCACCTTCACCCCAATGGATGAAAATGGGGACGTGAATTTATCTGTTATTGATAAATATGCTGATTGGATAGCATCAACTCCTGTAAAAGGGGTATTTGTGTGTGGTACGACTGGTGAATTTTCTTCGTTGACTATTGGCGAGCGTAAGGCGGTTCTTGAAAAATGGGTAGCCTCTGCTGCTAAACGTTTTAAAGTGATTGCACATGTCGGTTCAAACTGTCAACGAGACGCAATGGAACTGGCAAGCCACGCGGCACAAACTGGAGCTGATGCTATCGCTTCAATAGCACCTTCTTTTTTCAAGCCGGGAACGGTAGATGAACTGGTCGATTTTTTTGCACCGATTTGCCGGGCCGCCAGTGAGTTGCCTTTCTATTATTATAATATGCCGTCAATCACAGGGGTTAACTTGCCGGTAGATAAATTTTTGATAGAAGGCAAGAAGAAAATACCAAATTTGGTAGGAACGAAGTTTACTCATAATAACCTGATGGAGATGGGGGCTTGTATCGATTTGGAGCAGCATAAGTTTGAAGTATTACATGGCTTTGACGAGATTCTGATTGCCGGTTTATCTATGGGAGCAGTGGCAGGTGTGGGAAGTACATATAATTATATCCCTAATGTCTATCATGCCATTTTCGAATCAATGAAGAAAAATGAGGTGGAAACAGCACGTGCCTGGCAGATGAAATCGATACGTACAGTGGAAGTGATTATTAAATATGGTGGCGGCGTACGTGGTGGTAAAGCTATCATGAAACTTATAGGTCTTGATTGCGGCAGTTGCCGGTTACCGATAAAAGCTTTTTCAACGGAAGAGTATGAAAAACTAAAAGGTGATTTGGATGCGATAAAATTCTTTGAATTTTAATGATAAGAAAGAGGAGATGACAGTAAAAGTGTATTGCTGGGGTTTAGCTACTTTACTTCCTGTCTATCTCCCCCTAATCTAGTTAAATGCGTTCAAATTTACCTAAAATAAAGATACTATGAAAGTAAGTAAGAAAATATTTATCATATTTTCGATGATTTTGTTATTGATACCGGATATATCTTTAGGTAAAGATATAAGGTTGGAACTGGAAAGACCTGTTATCCCTGTTTTAGTCAAGAAGCAGATTAATCCGACTATTAAGGCAACTTTGATTCAAACAGACAACAGTCCTTATACCATTCGGCAAATTGATGTTGATTTGCAGGGAAGTACGGATTTGTCTGATATTGTTTCTGTTGCAGTGTACGGAACTCATAAAAACGGGCTGATAGATGAATCCCGTCTGATATGTAGACCGGTACCTGCTGAACGGAAAATTTCTTTTACAGATAATATACAAGTGAAAGATGATTCCTTGTCTTTCTGGGTAGCAGTGACATTGAGAGATACGGTTTCACTGACACATCGTATTAGTGTGAATTGTAGCCGGATAAAAACGAGCCGGGGAGAGCTGAAAGTTTCGAATAAGGATGTTGTCCCCTTGAGAGTGGGAATGGCATTAAGACAGAAGGGACAGGATGGTATCGTTTCATCACGTATTCCTGGACTGGCTACCAGTAACAACGGAACGTTGCTGGCTATATTTGATGCCCGTTATGATTTGACTCGTGATTTGCAGGGGAACATAGATATCGCTCTTCATCGTAGCTTTGATAAAGGACTGACGTGGCAACCCATTCAAACGGTATTGGATATGGGAGAATGGGGAGGTTTGCCGCAAAAGTTTAATGGAGTGAGTGATGCTTGTATCCTTGTGGATAAAAATACAAATGACATTTATATAGCCGGATTGTGGATGCATGGTGCATTGGATGACAATGGCAAGTGGATAGAGGGCTTGAATGAAAATAGTACTTACTGGATACACCAGTGGAGGAAGAAAGGATCGCAACCTGGAATCGGTTTGAAAGAAACCTGTCAATTTCTGATAACTAAAAGTACGGACGACGGACTGACATGGAGTTTTCCTGATAATATAACAGGTAAGACTAAACGCCCTGAATGGTGGTTGTTTGCTCCGGCTCCCGGACAAGGGATTACATTGGCAGACGGTACTTTGGTTTTTCCTACGCAGGGACGTGATGAGAAAGGAACCGCATTTTCCAATATTACATATAGTAAAGACCATGGAAAAACTTGGATGACCAGTAATCCGGCATATTCGAATGTGACGGAATGTAATGCAGCACAATTAAGTGACGGTACGGTGATGCTGAATATGCGTGATAATAGAAACCGGGGTAATAAAGAAGTAAATGGCCGGAGAATTTGTACGACAACAGACTTGGGTGAGACATGGACAGAGCACTCTACATCACGGAAAGCATTGGTGGAACCGACGTGTATGGCAAGTTTGCACCGTCATGATTATACTGTGGGTGGAGAAAAGAGAAGCATATTATTATTTGCCAATCCCAGCGATTATGAGACACGGGATAAGTTGACTTTGAAAGTTAGTTTTGACGATGGAATGACATGGCCTGAGAAATACTGGATTTTGTTTGACCAGTATCGTAGTGCCGGTTATTCCAGTATCACGTCAATAGATGAAAATTCAATAGGGATATTATATGAAAGCAGTCAGGCAAATATGGCTTTTATTAAAATTGATTTGACTGAAATTCTAAACAGGTAAGCCATGAACAGTAAAACTTCAAATATATATCCATGGGTGATAGTCGGATTACTATGGGGAGTTGCTTTACTCAACTATATGGATAGACAAATGCTTTCTACTATGCGGATTCCGATGATGGCAGATGTCCGTGAACTGGAGTCGGCTGCAAATTTTGGCAGATTGATGGCGGTCTTTTTGTGGGTATATGGGTTGATGAGTCCCATTTCCGGGATTATCGGTGATCGTATGAGTCGTAAATGGTTGATTGTAGGCAGCCTGTGTGTATGGTCTGGAGTGACATATTTGATGGGGTATGCCACCACTTTTGACCAGCTTTATTGGCTTCGTGGAATTATGGGAATAAGTGAGGCATTGTATTTGCCCGCCGCTCTGTCTTTGATAGCTGATTTTCATCAAGATAAGACACGTTCGTTGGCAGTGGGAATACATATGACAGGGCTCTATGTAGGTCAGGCGATAGGTGGTTTCGGAGCTACTTTTGCAGCCATGTATTCTTGGCATAGTACCTTCCACTGGTTCGGTATTATTGGGGTAGGATATGGGGTCATTCTGGCCTTTTTCTTACGGGATAAGGAAAGAGGAACGATCTCTGTTATGCAGGAAAAAGTGACGAAGATACCGGTTCTGAAGAGCTTGGCTATGTTCTTTTGTGTGCCGGGCACTCCGGGATGGGCGGCAAAAAACTGGTTGCCGACTCTTTTTTCAGAGAGCTTGTCTATTGATATTTCCGTGGCAGGACCGATGTCTACTATTTCCATCGCTTTGTCGTCACTGTTCGGAGTGTTAGTCGGTGGATATATATCAGACCGTTGGGTGCTCAGAAATGTACGCGGAAGGGTATATACGGGAGCTTTGGGATTGGGTTTTATCATTCCCTCTTTATTGTTTATCGGATTCGGACATTCCATTTTCGCATTAGTGTTGGGAACAATTTTGTTCGGAGTGGGATTCGGAATGTTCGACGCAAATAATATGCCGATTCTTTGCCAGTTTGTTTCAGCCCGTTATAGGGCAACGGCATACGGTATAATGAATATGTGCGGAGTATTTGCGGGGGCGGCAATAACCAGTATTCTGGGAGAATCTACGGATGCCGGACATTTGGGACGTGATTTTGCGCTTCTGGCAGTATTTGTATTAATTATGCTGGTCATTCTGGTCACATGTTTGCGACCTAAGACCATTGATATGAAGGATTAATATTTAAAACTATAGATCATGAAAAAAATACTATGCATAATTGTCGGTATGCTTTGTCTTTTACCTTTGGGAGCAAAGGTAAAGCTACCGGCAATTATTGGAAATGATATGGTATTGCAACAGAATACCAATGTCAATCTGTGGGGATGGGCTACACGTTCTCGAAAAATTACAGTTAGAACATCTTGGGATAATAAAAACTATACAACCACTTCCGCATCGGATGGTACGTGGAAAATACAGGTACAGACACCTTCTGCCGGTGGTCCTTATACCATTACTATATCCGACGGAGAACCCGTAACACTTACTAATGTTCTGATAGGGGAAGTATGGTTATGTTCGGGACAGTCGAATATGGAAATGCCTGTAAAAGGGTTTAGGGGACAACCGGTGGAGGGCTCATGTGATTCTATTGCAACAGCTCTCCCATCCGATAATATTCGTATGATTACGCTTAAAATAAATAGTAGTCAGACTGTTTTAGATGATTGCGTGGCAACTCCTTGGGTGGAGTCTACACCGGCTAATGTCGCGGATTTCAGTGCCACTGCCTATTTTTTTGCAAGTTATCTGCGTAAAGTTTTGAATGTGCCGGTAGGTGTCATTTGTTCCAGTTGGGGTGGGTCCAAGATTGAGTCATGGATTAATAAAGAGGTATATACGGAAAAATTCCCGGAAATATCTTTGTCGGTACTGACCAAAGATCCTAAAGACATTGCCAGACCAAAAGATGAACCCACGTTACTATACAATGCGATGATTCATCCGATAAAGCAATTCACCATTAAAGGTACCATTTGGTATCAGGGAGAGAGTAACTTAAATAATCCGCAGGTATATAAGCGATTGTTTCCGGCGATGGTAAGGTCTTGGCGGAAAGAATGGAACCAAGGTGAATTTCCTTTTTATTATGTTCAAATAGCTCCTTATCAATATTCTGATAAACAGGCATCACCAATTGGAGCGGCAGAGCTTCGTCAGGCACAGTTAGAAGCTATGACAATTATTCCTAATAGTGGGATGGTTGTTACTTCTGATGTTGGCGACGCTAAGCATATTCATCCTGCAGACAAGCCTAATGTTGGCAAACGATTAGCTTTATGGGCATTAGCTAAAACATACAATATTCCTGGCATTCCTTATTGTGGTCCCATTTATAAATCAGCTGAAATAAAGGGAAGTAAGGTTATATTATCTTTTGATTATATTGATATGGGAATGACAACTTACAATCAACCTCTTAGTGGTTTTGAATTGGCTGGTAAAAATGGTATATTCTATCCAGCTAAAGCTGTGTTCATCGGGAAAAAAGAAAAGATAGAGGTATACAGTGATAATGTTGTAGAGCCGGTATATGTACAATTGGGATTCAAAAATTATATGCCTCTCAATTTATATTCTACTTATGGCTTACCTGCATCACCTTTTAGAATAAAAATTCCTTCTTCTAAAGCATATTAATATTTATATTGGTTTTCAAGCTTTTTATATAAATATGAAAATAGGATTCAGATCTAAATTAAACGATTATTACAATTATTTTTTAGATACGACAACTAGTTGCTTTTTGCTGAAATATTGGAATATTTATAAGAAAATCTAATAATAGAAGTCGTAATTTTTATAAATTGTTGAAGGGAGGGGGATTTATACTAAACAAAGAAACTCTATTTTATTGGACTCTAATGTGATTATGGTAAGTAGCAAAAATAATGAAGTAATTGACATAGGTGGTATTATAAAAAAGACCGGAAAAAAACCACTAGTATTGAGAAAACAGGGCGGGTACAGCTTCCGGTTGAAGGACTGAGCGTTGGATAGAAAATGAAAAATGCGTATGAAAAAAGATTTTATAATCGGAGGTCTGTTGGCCTTCCTTTTTGCGACAAGTTCCTGTACAACCACTCATAATGAGGGGGCGGCTGCGGTCGAACTTTTTCCGCCTCCCCTAATGGGATGGAGCTCTTGGAATACATATCATGTAAATATCAGCGAGGATTTGATAAGAAAACAGGCTGAAGCTTTGGTGACCAATGGGCTGAAGGATGCCGGCTACCTGTATATCAATGTGGATGATGGATTTTTCGGACACAGGGATGAAACCGGAAAAATGCATGCGCATCCCGGACGTTTTCCCAATGGGATGAGGCCTGTATCCGATTATATTCATTCATTAGGCTTGAAAGCGGGCATTTATTCAGATGCGGGGGACAACACTTGCGGATCCATCTATGATGATGATGCTAACGGAGTAGGTTCCGGCCTTTATGGACATGAACAGCAGGATATGGACCTCTATCTGAAAGAGTGGAATTATGATTTCATCAAGATAGATTATTGTGGCGCCAAGGAACTGGGACTTGAAGAAGAGAAACGTTATACCACTATTTGTGAGGCTATCAGGAATACCGGACGTACGGATGTTTCCATCAATATCTGTCGTTGGGCTTTCCCCGGTACTTGGGCGAAGGATATGGCACGTTCCTGGCGTATCAGTTCGGATATCCGCCCTCGTTGGAGTTCGGTAAAACATATCATAGAGAAGAATCTTTATCTTTCCGCTTATGCCGGTGAGGGACATTATAATGACATGGATATGCTGGAGGTGGGCAGAGGGCTGACACAGACGGAGGAAGAGGTGCATTTTGGAATGTGGTGTATTATGAGTTCCCCTCTCCTTGTCGGGTGTGACATGACGACAATCCCCGAAAGCTCTCTGGCTTTGTTGAAAAATAAGGAATTGATCGCATTGAACCAGGACCATTTGGGACTTCAGGCTTATGTGGTACAACGTGAAAAGGATTGTTATGTTTTGGTGAAAGATATCGAACGGAAACGGGGCAAAGTCCGTGCCGTGGCTTTTTATAACGCCTCGGACAGTGCTTATGAGTTTCGTACTCCGTTGCGTGTGCTGGAACTAGGAGGGATGACAAAGGTACGGGATTTGGTAAAATGCGAGGATATGGAGAATGTGGAGGGTGAATGCCGTTATACAGTACGGCCTCATGGTGTGCTGATTTGCAGGATGGAGGCGGAAAAGCGCTTGGAACCTGATCGGTATGAGGCGGAATGGGCTTATCTTCCTTGTTTTGATGATTTAGGCAAGAATCTCAAACAAATATTGTATGCTGTCTCACCAGGATGTTCGGGAGGTATGAAAGTACACCATCTGGGAGGAAGTGAGGAGAATTATGCCGAATGGAGAGAAGTTTATAGTGAGAAGGGAGGACAGTATGAGATGACCATCCGTTATTGTTCTCCTGTAGACCGTAAGTTGGAGATATGGGTGAACGGTATGGAACATGAAATGGAGGGGCTGAATTCCGGAGGTGAGGATGAGCTGCGGGAAGCTAGTTGTACGGTTGTTCTTGATTCCGGATATAATAATATCCGTATGGGGAACCGTTTTGGCTGGGCACCGGATGTTGATATGTTTATTTTAAAAAAGAAATAGTTCCTATGAAAAAAACAATTTTGGCAGTCATGTTTGCCGGTAGTGTTTTAACAGCACAGGCAAGCAATGTGATGAATGATTCTAGCAAGAATATCGGGGAAATGGTTTCAGATAGTCTGTTTGAGAACCCTATTGGAATGGTTTCTCAACATCCCGGATATTGCAGTATATTTCATAGTTGGGGATTTATTGGAGATTCGCTTTGTAGTGGTGAGCATGAATATCATAAACCTGACGGTAGCAAAGGATATATTGATTTATATGATTATTCATGGGGGCAACGTATTTGTTCTGCTACGGGTGCCAAAGGAGAAAACTATTCACAAGGTGGTGAGACAGTTCGGGGCTGGATTGAACATTTTTGGAATGCTCCTAAGAATAATAATCATAATATTGATGCAAAAGCAGACCCAAAGCAGGCTTATATAATAGCCTTGGGAGTTAATGACACTTATAGGAAACATCCGGTTGGTGATGTGGATACAGATGTGAATTTGCAAGACTTTACAAAGAATGCACAAACATATGCCGGATGTTATGCAGGAATAATCCAACGGATTCAAACTATTCAGCCGAATGCTAAAATTTTTGTAGTCACTCGTCCGAGAGAGCAGAATACAAATGAGGCATATAATGAAGTTGTACGTCGGATGGCTATTTTATTTAAAAATGTATATGTGATTGATCTTTATAAATATGCACCTTCTTATGAAAAAGGAAAGGATTTTAGAAATCAGTTTTTCTTAGGAGGACATATGAATGCTGCCGGTTATGAGTATACGGCTTGGATGATTATGACTTATATTGATTGGATTATCCGGAATAATATGAAGGATTTTGAGCAAGTTGCTTTTATTGGGACAAAGTATCAATATTAAAAAAAGATTATGATTCGATTGATTAGTTTAGTTGTGTTTGTTGTTGGATTAAGTACATCGTTAATAGCCCAGATTTATATCCCTCCCGTTTTTGGAAAGGATAGTCTTGATACCCGTTCGGATGAACTCTCACGCCTTTATATTCCTCCCAAGAGGATAATGTGGGTGAGTCATGATTCTTTGGTTCAAAACAAGGAGGTGTTGTTGCTCTCCGGTAATGGACAACCGGAGCTGGGGAAAAGGAATATGTGTTCCATGTACACCTGTGGGCGGGATACAGCCTCCATTCTGCTGGACTACGGGCGTGAACTGCATGGAGGACTGAAATTGGTGCTGGGGGCGGCTAGGCCCTGGGGAACTCAATTGGTCCGTATCCGTTTCGGTGAGTCAGTCAGTGAGGCTTGCAGCGAGCATGATGGCGGCAGACGCAGAAAAGGATATTCTACCAATGACCATGCGATGCGTGATATCACGATGAAGGTTCCCAGTGACGGACAGATAGAAATAGGCAATACCGGATTCCGCTTTGTCCGTATTGATTTACTGGGTTCAGATGCCGTGATTCACCTGAAGGAGGCCCCTGCTGTCATGCGTTACCGGAATATTCCTTATTTGGGCTCTTTCCGTTGCAGTGATCCGCGCCTGAATGATATCTGGATGACGGGAGCATATACGGTTCATCTGAATATGCAGGAATATCTGTGGGATGGCATCAAGCGGGACCGCGTGGTTTGGTTGGGTGACATGCATCCTGAGGTGTCCACCATCATGGCTGTATTCGGGTATAACGAGGTGGTGGATAAAAGCATTAATCTGGCTTGTGAGCAGTTTCCGCTACCGCAATGGCTGAACGGGATGAGTGCATATTCCATGTGGTATCTGATTATTCAATATGAATGGTACATGCATAATGGAAATTTGGATTACCTGCGGAAACATCGTGGTTATATTACCGGGCTGATAGACCGTATAGACGGATGTGTGGATGAGGAAGGAAATGAAAATCTGGCTAAATCACGTTTTTTGGACTGGCCGTCCACACCCAATGAAGCAGGAGTGGAAGCAGGATATCGCGCCTTGCTTGGCTGGGCGCTGGATGATGGCGCGAAATTATGTGACTTGCTTGACGAAAAAGGACATGCTGCAAAATGCAATGCGATTGCCGGACGGCTTAAAAAACAGATTAAGCAGCCCAACCGTTTGAAGCAAGCGGCCGCTTTAATGGCTGTTGCCGGGCTGATGGAGCCGGAGAGGGCATGTGATGAAATAATTTCGGTCGGAGGGGCAAGGGATTTTTCCACTTTTTATGGCTATTATATGTTGCAGGCACTGGCAAAGGCCGGCGAATATCAACAGGCGCTGGATATCATCCGTCTGTATTGGGGAGGAATGCTTGACTTGGGAGCCACTACCTTTTGGGAGGATTTTAATTTGGACTGGAGCCGTAATGCCGCACGGTTGGATGATTTTGTACCTGAGGGGAAGGATGATATTCATGGTGATTTCGGGAACTATTGCTATCCGGGATTCAGGCATAGTTTCTGTCATGGATGGGCTTCGGGACCTACTCCCTGGATGACACGGCATGTTTTGGGAATCGAGGTGTTGGATGCCGGTTGCAAAACGATCCGTGTTAATCCTCATTTAGGTGATTTGGAATGGGCGGAAGGTACTTATCCTACTCCCTTAGGGGTGATATATGTCAAACATGTGAAAAAAGATGATGGAAATGTTGTTTCTACAGTTAAAGCTCCGGATGGGATTAAAGTAGTATCAAAATAATCGGATTTTAATATTCTTCTTTTTTAAGTCATTCTTAATCTACTTAATTAAACCGACAAGTTGCAAATTCTTGAATTTCTTCCTAGCTTTGTATTCGTTTGTTTTTAACAGGAGTACTTGCGTGAAGAATATGAAAAACATAGGAAGGATAGTATTACCAA
>OHSF01001273.1_pt1 | contig 11386 bp, 8 predicted proteins | sample 1578551 | NCBI WGS metagenome assembly OHSF01 (sample SAMEA3879601, study PRJEB24766) | human gut metagenome | biome: human-associated habitat; feature: feces | place: USA | collected 1985/1987
CGAGCTGCTGACCAAGGCCGAAGCCTTCGCCATAGGCGACGGCACGGCAGGGCGCGAGACCGAACAATTGGTGCGGAGTCTAGGGCTGGAGGGCGTCGGGGTGTTCATGGTGAGCGAGGACGGCGCGTCGGTCTACTCGGCGTCGGCCGCGGCGCGCGAGGAGTTTCCCGATTACGACGTGACGGTGCGCGGCTCGGTGAGCATCGGCCGAAGGCTGATCGACCCGCTCTCGGAGCTGGTGAAAATCGACCCCAAGTCGATCGGCGTCGGGCAATACCAGCACAGCGTCGACCAGGGGAAACTCAAGGCCAGGCTCAACACGGTGGTCGAAAGCTGCGTGAACAGGGTCGGGGTGAACATCAACACCGCCTCGAAGCACATCCTCACCTATATTTCCGGGCTGGGGCCGGCGCTGGCGGAGAACATCGTGGCGTACCGCGCCGCGAACGGCGATTTCAAGAGCCGTAAAGAATTGCTCAGGGTGCCGAGGCTGGGCGCCAAGGCCTACGAACAGGCGGCGGGATTCCTGCGGGTAGTAGGCGGGAATAACCCACTGGACAACAGCGCCGTGCACCCCGAATCGTATCATATCGTCGAGCGGATGGCCGCCGACGCGGGCACGACGGTCGACAGGCTGCTGGCCGACAAGGAGCTGCGCAAGGCGATAAAACCCGAAAGATACGTGGACGGACAGGTGGGGCTTCCGACCGTGACGGACATCGTCGAAGCGCTGGACAAGCGCGGCCTCGACCCGCGCGAACAGTTGCAGGCCTTCTCGTTCGACCCCGGCGTGCACACGATCGGCGACCTGCGCGAAGGGATGACGCTGCCGGGCATCGTCACCAACATCACGGCCTTCGGAGCTTTCGTCGACATCGGGATCAAGCAGGACGGGCTGGTGCACATTTCGCAGATGGCCGACCGCTACGTCGCCTCGCCGGCGGAGGTCGTGCACCTGGGACAGCAGGTCGAGGTGCGGGTCACCGGGATCGACACCGCCCGCGGGCGGATTTCGCTCTCGATGCGCAAATAAAGCGGGGAGCGAACGGGCGCGGACAGGCAGGAGGTTTGATGCTCACCGGGTTGCGGACGGGCGTCCCGGAAAAGGAAATGCAGGGCCGGAATGGCCCTGCATTTTTTGTTTACAATTTGTTCATTAATTGCCCGCACGCATATTTGCGATCCGGGAAAGTATGTCTACATTTGTTCCGGAGCAAGGTTCCCCGCCGGCGGCTGCCGGCACGGGATCAAAAGGGAACTCCTGTGAGAATCAGGGGCTATTCCCGTAGCTGTAAGCCTTGATTGCGTTCCGCACTCTCTTGAGCCACTGTCCCCCGGGACGGGAAGGCGTGCGGATGGGGCGAGCCAGAAGACCTGCCTTGCGAGCTGCGACATCCGCCTTCGGGATTTAGGGCGGTGCCCGGAACAGATTTTACACCGGACAATTCAGGGGTAAGGACATGGCTGTCCTGCGTACTGCGCAGGCGGGGATGCCGCCTCCGTACGGCAAGACTTACAAACAAATACAGATACATTATGGGCATTTCGGAAATTTACATCGTCAAGCGCGACGGCAAGCGCGCCCCCTTTTCGCTCGAGAAGATCAAACGCGCGATCAGCAAGGCATTCCTTTCGGTAGGCGGATACGCCACCGACGACGACCTCACGTCGGTACTCAGCCGCGTACATATCTCCGACGGCATGAATGTCGAGGAGATACAGAACCAGGTCGAAGTGGCGCTCATGGCCGAACGCTATTTCGCCGTGGCCAAGAGCTACATGCTCTACCGCCAGAAGCACACAGAGGATCGCGAAGACCGCGAAAAACTCGAATTCCTGATCAACTACTGCGATGCCTCGAACCCCGCGACGGGTTCGAAATACGATGCCAACGCCAACGTCGAGAACAAGAACATCGCCACGCTGATCGGCGAACTGCCCAAACAGAACTTCATCCGGCTCAACCGCCGGCTGCTGACCGACCGCATCAAGGAGATGTACGGCAAGGAACTCTCGGACAAATACCTCCGCCTGCTGAAAGACCACTTCATCTACAAGAACGACGAAACGTCGATGGCCAACTACTGCGCTTCGATCACGATGTACCCGTGGCTGCTGAACGGCACGCTCTCGGTGGGCGGCAACTCGACGCGCCCGACCAACCTCAAGTCGTTCTGCGGCGGCTTCGTCAACATGGTCTTCATCGTGTCGTCGATGCTCTCGGGCGCCTGCGCCACGCCGGAATTCCTGATGTATATGAACTATTTCATCGAACAGGAGTACGGAGAAGATTACTACAAGCGGGCGGACGAGGTGGTCGACCTCTCGAAAAAGCACAGGACGATCGACAAGATGATTACGGACTGTTTCGAACAGATCGTCTACTCGATCAACCAGCCCACGGGGGCGCGTAACTTCCAGGCCGTGTTCTGGAACGTGGCCTATTACGACCGCTACTATTTCGAAAGCTTGTTCGGCGAATTCGTATTCCCCGACGGGACGAAGCCGCACTGGGAATCGCTGTCGTGGCTGCAAAAGCGTTTCATGACGTGGTTCAACCGCGAGCGCACGAAGACCGTGCTGACCTTCCCGGTCGAGACGATGGCCCTGCTGACCAGGGACGGTGACGTGATGGACAAGGAGTGGGGCGACATCACGGCGCAGATGTACTCCGAGGGGCACTCGTTCTTCACCTATATCAGCGACAACGCCGACTCGCTGTCGTCGTGCTGCCGCCTGCGCAACGAGATACAGGACAACGGGTTCAGCTACACGCTCGGCGCCGGCGGCGTATCGACCGGTTCGAAGAGCGTGCTGACGATCAACCTCAACCGCTGCATCCAGTATGCCGTGAAGAACGGCATGCACTACCTGACCTACCTCGAAGAGATCGTCGACCTGGTGCACAAAGTGCAGACGGCCTACAACGAGAACCTCAAGGATTTGCAGGCCAAGGGGATGCTGCCCCTGTTCGACGCAGGCTATATCAACCTCGCGCGCCAGTACCTCACGATCGGCGTCAACGGGCTGGTCGAGGCGGCCGAGTTCCTGGGCATCCCGATCAACGACAACGACGACTACGTCGGTTTCGTACAGGGCGTACTGGGACTGATCGAGCGCTACAACAAGAAGTACCGTTCGAAGGAGCTCATGTTCAACTGCGAGATGATCCCGGCCGAGAACGTGGGCGTGAAACACGCCAAATGGGATCGCGAGGACGGCTACGTCGTACCGCGCGACTGTTACAACTCCTATTTCTATGTCGTCGAGGACGAATCGCTGAACGTGATCGACAAGTTCAGGCTCCACGGCCGCCGTTATATCGACCACCTCACGGGCGGTTCGGCGTTGCACATGAACCTCGAAGACCACCTTTCGAAGGAGCAGTACCGCCACCTGCTGCGCGTAGCGGCCGCCGAGGGATGCAACTATTTCACGTTCAACATTCCCAACACGGTATGCAACGAGTGCGGGCACATCGACAAGCGCTACCTGAAGGAGTGCCCCGAGTGCCACGGCGACAACCTGGACTACCTGACCCGCGTGATCGGCTACATGAAACGGGTGTCGAACTTCTCGGCCGCGCGCCAGAAGGAGGCCGCACACCGCTATTACGCCAAAGCGGAGTAAACGGACGATGGTCAGATACCATAATTTCGACATCGTATTCGCGGAAATACCCTGCGAAACGACGCTGGCGATCAACATCACCAACTGCCCCAACCGCTGCCGCGGGTGCCACAGCCCGCACTTGCAGGCCGACATGGGGCGGGTGCTCGACGAGGCGGAGCTGTGCGGGATACTCGCCCGCTACGGGCGCTCGGTGACCTGCGTCTGTTTCATGGGCGGGGACGCCGCACCGCACGAGATCGCCGCGCTGGCCGACGTCGTGCGGCGGAAATTCCCGATGCTGCACACAGGCTGGTATTCGGGACGCGCCCGGCTGCCGGAGGGACTGCGGCCGCAGTCGTTCGACTACATCAAGCTGGGAGGCTGGGTCGAGGAGCTGGGGCCGCTGACGTCGCCGACGACCAACCAGCGCCTTTACAGGGTCGGAGCGGACGGCGCCATGCAAGACATCACGGAGCTGTTCCGGCGCAGGCCGTAGGTATTTCAAGGGCGCTCCGGGCAGGCTGCCCGACACCCGGGAAACCCGGCACGGCGACCGTACGGGCATCACGGTGTAATTTTTTCGGCCCCAACAATGGCGGTTTGCCCGAAATGGACTATTTTTGCCCTCGTTATGAAGACCAGACAAGAGCTGACGGAAATCCTCGACTTCATTGCGGAATATGCGACTTACCTGCTCGGATCGGGCGTGCACACCTCGCGCGTGATCCGCAACTCGCAGCGTATCGGAGCCTCGCAGGGGGTCGACCTCCAGTTGTCGAGTTTCCAGAAAAGCACGATCCTCACGGTCCGCGACGACGCGACGGGCGAAGCCGTCACCCGCGTGGTGAAGATTCCCGCCCTGCCGATCAGTTTCGAACGCAACTCCGACCTGAGCGCCCTGAGCTGGGATGCGCTGGACGAAAGGCTTCCACTCTCCGAAATCCGGCGTCGCTACGACGAGCTGACTGCAAAACCGCGCATAGACCCAATCTTCGTCCTGCTGACCGTGGGGCTGGCCAACGCCTCGTTCTGCCGGCTGTTCGGGGGCGACTGGATCGCCATGAGCATCGTCTTCACCTCCACGCTCGTGGGTTTCGCCGCCAAACAGCGTATGCAGGCACACGGCGTGAACCACTTCCTGATCTTCATCATCTCGGCGTTCATGGCGTCGCTGTGCGCCTCGGCAGCCCTGAGGTTCGACTGTTCGGCGGAAACGGCGCTCGCGACGAGCGTCCTGTTCCTCGTACCGGGGGTACCGCTCATCAATGGCGTGATCGACATCGTCGAGGGGCACATTCTGATCGGGTGCAGCCGCCTGATCAACGCCCTGCTGCTTATCATCTGCATCGCCATCGGCCTGTCGGCGACATTGTTAATGGTTAAGGACGGTTTGCTATGATCACTGCGGACATCCTTCTCGACGGGCTCTTTGCGGCCATCGCGGCCATCGGTTTCGGCGCCGTTTCCGACCCGCCGATGCGGGCTTTCCCCCGTATCGCCCTGCTGGCGGCCATGGGGCACGCCCTGCGGTTCTGCCTGATGCACTACTTTTCGGTCGACATCGCCACGGCCTCGCTGTTCGCCTCGATCAGCATCGGGTTCGGCAGCCTGTGGCTGGGGCGCGGCATCCGCTGCCCGATGACGGCCCTCTACATCCCCGCCCTGCTGCCGATGGTTCCCGGCATCTATGCCTACAAGACCGTCTTTTCGCTCATCATGTTCCTGCAATCGCTCAACGACCCGGGGGAGGGGTTGCAATACATGCAGCAGTTCTTCCTCAACGCCACCGTATCGCTGAGCGTGATCGCGCTGCTGGCAGCGGGGGCTACGCTGCCCATCTTCGTATTCAACCACCAGGCATTCTCGCTCACGCGGCGCCGCAAGCATACCGACAAATAACGATCCATGGAAATCTTCTGGAACACCATCGCCTCCTATAACGCCGCGACATGGCCCGTACAGATCCTACTGACGCTGGTTGCGGCCACACTGACGCTGCTGCTCTACCTTCGCCCGACGCCCGGGGTACGCATCGCCATGAAGACCTTTATGGCGCTGCTCAATTTCTGGATCGCAGGTGTCTATTACCTCTTATACGGCGAACAACGCGAGCACAACGACATGCTGGCGCTCTTCTGGGCGATCATGGGGTGCATCTGGGTATACGACCTGGTTGTGAAACACGCTTCGCTCCAACGCACGCACAACCATACAGGCTTCGCGCTGCTGCTGTTCGCCATGCCGCTCGTCTACCCGCTCTTTTCGCTGGCGCTGGGGCGTACGTTCCCGATGGTCACCACGCCCGTGATGCCGTGTTCGGTCGCCGTATTCACCATCGGGCTGATGCTGGCCTTTTCGGAGCGGATCAACATCGTGCTGGCCATGTTCCTCTGCCACTGGGCGCTGATCGGGCTCTCGAAGGTCTACTTCTTCGGCATCCCCGAGGACTACCTCCTGGCATGCAGCATCGTGCCGGCACTCTACATCTTCTTCCGCGAATATATCCGCAGTAACGAGGGCCGGCCGACAAAGCCTTCGCCCCGGGTACTGAACGCACTGCTGGTGGTATTGTGCATCATCATCGGCGCCTCCTTCGCCTTCACGATGCTCCACCAGCTCAACCTCTTTACGGATGTCTGATAGTTGAAGGAAATCCGCCGCACGAACTGTTCCAATCAAACTTTCCAAACGGTAGCTGCATGTGCCCGATAACAGAACGCATGAATTGCCGTGTGCCTATCGGCAAGGTTGTGTTTTCGTAAACGAAACAGGGGCTTGCGGGATTGTCAGTGATCCCGCAAACCCCTGTTCGTTCGGATGATTGGACGCTTATTGTCGTTCGCTCAACTCTTTATAAAGCTCCAGCCGCAAGCCGCAGTAGTTTTCGATGATATGGCCCATTTTTTCGACGCGTTGCAGGTGCATTTCCAATTCCTGCGGCGCAACATCGAAACCAATGTCGTAGCGTGCCTTTACCAGAAAACTCTTCAGGCGCGGCAGCGTGAAGATATTTTCGATATGGTTATCGTCTAAAACCAGCATCAGCTGCGTCGAGAGCGTCCGCATCCGTTCGTGCATCACGACCGGATCGTGAATATCGAACTCCAGCCCGTGATAAACATAATAGAGAGTGTGATAAAAGTAGACCGCAGCCTGCGCCATGAACAAAGCCGCCAGACGCATATTGCGGCTTTCGCTGAAGGCGTCCTGCGCCTGTTCGATCAATTCGTTGCCCAGCATTCGGAACGTATCGAACTGAAATTTGGCGTCCGCATAGGCTGCGGCAAAGTTGATCGGGTGTTTCGGGCGGCGGAAATGGCAGTGGTCGCTGCAATAGAGCAATTCGCCCTCGGAGTGTGCAAAGTAGAGGAATGGTGTTTTATTCGACTCGACATAGCTCAAAGGCATAATGTAGAGGTTGATATAGGTGATTTCGCGCCTGCTGTACGGCACTTTGTAACGCAGGATGCGTTTCGCCTGAATCCAGTCGTATTCAGGCGTTTCCCGTACGACCATCAGCAAGTCATAGGTCATGGCGTCGCTATGGCGTGTGCCGCCGACCAATTTCCCGAAAAGCAGAATATATTCGGGGTTGAAATAATCTTCCGTCAGGCTTTGGACGATCCGGGCGGCTTCGGCGGGATTGTAGAGTTTTTCCGTTGGTTGTTCGGGTTGCGGTTCTGGCTTTGGAGCGAGTTGCCCGGTCGGCTGTTCCGGAGAGGGTACGGGCTGTTGTTCGGCTTGGGTGTTTTCGGGGGTTTGGGGTTGCGCAGGCTGTTTCTGCACGGGGTTTTGATTCGTTTCCATTTGGTTGATTGTTAGAATTTAGACATAGTGAGGGCTGTCCTTATCGTGCGCTGGGCACAACAAAGAGAATAACGGTTTAGTTAGCAGTTACTTGCTAATCCGGCGGGTGGAAATGGAAACAAATCGAGAGGTTGCATGGCGGGAACCGCCTGCGGCTGGCCTTGCGGCGTGCCTGTACCGGAGTACGGACATGATGCATTGTTCGCATAAAGATAAAAATATGCGCAGCTGCGAACAATACATCACTCTTTTACAAGCTCAGCAAAGTGCCGTTCGCGGGTCGCTAAACCCCAACGGCTCTGCGCATACCTTTAATATGGTTGCTTTGCTGGCTACCACGTAAAAGAATTTTATAACATATTGTTCGCAGGGGCAAAGGTAGGAATTTATTTTTAGACCATACTCTTATATTAGTCATATATTATTATCTTTACAGGAAGAAAAACAATACTTTATGAATGATAATTCCAAATACGGTGTATTTATTATTGAATTTTTACGTGCAGATGATTGTGCGGATGGAGAAATATTAAGTCAAATATTAGAACTGTCCAACATTGACGTAATTTACAAATGGGCCAACAATAAAATACATTTAGCCGAATTGTTACAAGAATTTAAGAAGAGTAAGTTCAGGTATTTACACATTTCATGTCATGCCAACGAAACCAGCCTTGAGATTAATGGAGATGAAATCACTAATAGTGAATTCGAGTCTATTTCAAAAGACGTTTTGAAAAATAGACGAATATTTTTATCCGCTTGTAAGGCCGCAAATAGAGATTTAGCGGCGAGATTAGTGTCAAAAAACAATGCATATTCCTTATTGGGAGTACCGATTAATTTGAGATTTGATAAATCTGCGCTATTTTGGCCTTGTTTTTACCACCTCATTAATGAAATAGACGCTTCCAAAATGCGAAGGGAGGACATTGTTGAAACAGTAAAAAAATGTGTCAACCTTTTTAATATTCCTGTAAATTATTACGCCAAAAGCAATTATCCAAATAAATTAAGACGATTTAAAATACGGGTAGGACATACAGACAATAGATTGATTAACATATAAACTCTCGCTTATTCGCACAGGCAACAGATAATATGGCTTTAATCTTGAACGCTTTATAATAGTCGAATATGAAAAGCAATCAACAGGTATCGCTATATAATTGATCGAATTTGCATAACAAATGTATGACAACTTAAAATAAAAACACCGTTGCAATTGCTTGCAACGGTGTTTTGGTGAGGTCTGAAGCGGATTCGAACCGCTGTACAAGGTTTTGCAGACCTTTGCCTAGCCACTCGGCCATCAGACCATTGTTCCCCGACAGGTTCCTGTTCGGCTTTCATTCCGTAACTACAAGTCCGTTGCTTCCGGATTGCATGCCGCGCCGGAAACATCCGGTTTATTTTCAAGCGCATCGGGAGTGCAAATATACAAACATTTCTAAAATCTGCAAAACTTCGACCCAACTTTGCGCTATTTCCCAAAAATATTTACCTTTACAAGATAATAAACGACATTTTGCGGTTATGACCATCGAGGATATCGCCTTGCAGATGACCCCGGGCATCGGCGTGAAAGGCGCCGTGCACCTGCTCGGAATATTCGGCGACGCACGGGGCATTTTCGCGGCGGCACCGGAGGAGCTGGCTATGAAAGCCGTTTTGCGGGAAGACATTATCCGGAATATCGTCCACCGCAAAGGCTTCGCCGCCGCAGAAAAGGAACTCGGCTACTGCCGCCGCAATTCGATCGCCGCGATCGCTTCGACCGACCCCGAATTCCCGGTATTGCTGCGGGAAATACCCGATTATCCCCATGTACTATACCTGAAAGGCAACGCCGCCGCCCTCTCGGCACGCTGCGTCGCGATGGTCGGCACCCGCCGGGCAACACCCTACGGGCAGACGATGTGCAACAGGCTGGTGGAGGGGCTCGCGGCACAGGTTCCGGAGCTCTGCATCGTGAGCGGGCTGGCCTTCGGCATCGACGTCGCGGCACACCGGGCAGCCCTGGCCGCAGGGGTACGAACCGTCGCGGTACTGGCGAACCCGCTCCCCGGCGTCATGCCGGCACAACACACGGCCGTGGCGCGCGACATCCTCGACCACGGCGGGGCACTGGTCACGGAGCTCCACTCGCAGACGCGGCAGAACGGCACGGCATACCTGGCCCGCAACCGGATCATCGCAGGGTTGGGTGCCGGCTGCGTGGTCGTAGAGTCGCCCGACAGCGGCGGGTCGCTCGCCACGGCGCATTGCGCCGACGGCTACGACCGTTCGGTAATGGCCGTACCGGGACGCGCCACGGACGGCATGTCATCGGGGACGAACCACCTGATCCGCAACCGCAAGGCGCAACTCGTAATGACCGCCGACGATATTGTCCGCGAACTGATGTGGGATCTCGGCCCGGAACCGGCAGCATTCCGGGAAAAACCGTCCACGCCGGAGCTTACGCCCGACGAAGCTGGGTTGCTGGGCTGTTTCCGCACGGACGACCCGCTGGCGGTGGAAACCCTCGCGGAACTGAGCGGACTGGATCCGGGTGAACTGGCTGCCCTGCTCGTAGGGCTGGAACTGGCGGGAGCCGTACGGCAACTGCCCGGCAACCGATATATGAAAACACGATGAAACTGACGGATACACATTCACACCTGTACGATACGGCGTTCAACGCCGACCGCGAAGAGGCACTGGCCCGCGCCGCGGCGGCGGGCGTGGAACACCTGCTGCTCCCGGGCATAGACTCCGAAAGCCACGGGGCGCTGTTCGACCTCTGCCGCCGCCACCCGGGGCAATGCGTCCCGATGATGGGACTGCACCCCACCTCGGTGAACGACAACCCGCATTGGCGCGAGGAGCTGGCGCTCGCCGAACGTTACCTCACAGCCCCGCCCGAGGGCATCGCACGTTTCTGCGCCGTGGGCGAGATCGGGCTAGACTACTACTGGAGCGGCGAGTTCGTCGCCGAACAGGTCGAGGCTTTCGTTTCGCAATGCCGCCTGGCCGCACGGCTCGGGCTTCCGGTGGCGATCCACACCCGTGCGGCATGGGACGACATGTGCCGGATCGTCGGGGAAGAGGCGAAGGCCGCGGCGGAGACGGGGCTACGGCTGCGGGGCGTGTTCCACGCCTTTTCGGAGGATACCGGCACCTACCGGAAACTGAAAGCCTGCGGCGATTTCGCCTTCGGAATCGGCGGCGTGGTGACTTTCAGGAAGAGCAAGCTGGCCGATACGGTGCGCGAAATGGAACTGGACGACATCGTACTCGAAACCGACTGCCCGTACCTGACACCCGCACCCCACCGCGGCGAGCGCAACGAGTCGGCCTACGTACGGTTCGTGTGCGAGAAAGTCGCGGAACTGAAAGGGCTGCCCCCCGGCGAAGTGGCGGCCGCAACGACGGCGAACGCCAAACGTATTTTCGGAATATAACACCATAAGACCATACGATGAAATCTTCGATCCTGATCATCTATACGGGCGGTACCATCGGCATGAAGAACGATGCCGAAACCGGCGCCCTGGTGCCTTTCGACTTCAGCGGCATCTACGATGAATTCCCTTCGCTCAAGCGGCTCAACGTGGACATCGACGTGCTGACGATGGATCCCGTGATCGACTCGTCGAACGTCACCCCGGCAAACTGGGCGGCGCTGGCCGAGCTGATCCGCGACAACTACACCCGCTACGACGGGTTCGTCGTACTGCACGGCACGGACACCATGTCCTACACCGCATCGGCATTGAGTTTCATGCTCGAAAACCTGGCCAAGCCCGTGGTTTTCACCGGCAGCCAGATCCCGATCGGCGTGCTGCGCACGGACGGCCGCGAAAACCTCATCACGGCCATCGAGATCGCGGGGGCGCACATCGGCGGACGCCCCGAAGTTCCCGAAGTGTCGCTCTATTTCCAGAACCGGCTGTTCCGCGCCAACCGCACCACCAAGCGCAGC
>OHSF01001274.1_pt1 | contig 11369 bp, 7 predicted proteins | sample 1578551 | NCBI WGS metagenome assembly OHSF01 (sample SAMEA3879601, study PRJEB24766) | human gut metagenome | biome: human-associated habitat; feature: feces | place: USA | collected 1985/1987
CGGCGCCGAACATAAAGGCCTGCGCCGCATCTTTCGGCGTGTCGGCGTTGGCGCGGACTTTCAGCACGGCGTATTTGCCTGCCAGATCCATCAGCTGGCCGAAGTCTCCGCTCAGGTCGGCGGCCATCGTGGCTACCTGTCCCAGGTAAACTTCGCCCGTCGAACCGTTGAGCGAGATCCAGTCGCCCTCCTTGACGGTGAAGCCGTTGACTTTGATCGTGCGGGTTTTATAGTCTATCTCCAGCTCCCCGGCGCCCGATACGCAGCACTTGCCCATGCCGCGGGCAACGACGGCCGCATGCGAGGTCATACCGCCGCGGGCGGTGAGGATGCCGGCGGCGTCGAGCATGCCTTTGAGGTCTTCGGGAGAAGTTTCGATGCGCACGAGGATCGCTTTCTGACCGGTTTGGGCGAGGGTTTTCTCGGCATCTTCGGCGAAGAATACCACGGGGCCCGTCGCGGCGCCCGGCGATGCGGGAAGGCCCTTGGTGATGACCTGTGCATTGGTGATGGCCTTCTTGTCGAATACGGGGTGGAGCAGCTCGTCGAGTTTCGCGGGCTCGCAGCGAAGCACGGCCGTGCGTTCGTCGATCAGCCCTTCGCGGAGCATGTCCATCGCGATCTTGACCATGGCCGCGCCGGTGCGTTTGCCGTTGCGGCACTGGAGCATCCACAACTTGCCGTCCTGGATCGTGAACTCGATGTCCTGCATGTCCTTGAAATACTGCTCCAGGTGGTGCTGGATCTCATCGAGTTCCTTGTAAACCACCGGCATGACCTCTTCGAGCGAGGGGTATTTCGTGCGGCGGTCTTCCTCGGAGATGTTCTGTGCGGCCGCCCAGCGCTTCGACCCTTCGAGGGTGATTTGCTGCGGGGTGCGGATGCCGGCCACGACGTCCTCGCCTTGGGCATTGATGAGGTATTCGCCGTTGAAGAGGTTTTCACCCGTCGCGGCGTCGCGCGAGAAGGCTACGCCCGTCGCCGAGTTGTCGCCCATGTTGCCGAATACCATCGCCTGTACCGATACGGCCGTGCCCCATTCCGCCGGAATGTTGTTGAGCTTGCGGTAAAGGATGGCACGCTCGTTCATCCACGAACCGAATACGGCGCAGATAGCGCCCCAGAGCTGATCCCAGGGATTTGCCGGGAAATCCTCGCCGGTCTGTTTCTTTACGGCTGCCTTGAAGTTGTGCACCAGCTCCTTCAGGTCGTCGGTCGTCAGGTCGGTGTCGTTTTTCACGCCGCGCTTCTCTTTCTGCGCATCGATCAACTCCTCGAACGGATCGTGCTCCTCTTTCGAAGCGGGCTTCATGCCCAGCACCACGTCGCCGTACATCTGTACGAAACGGCGGTACGAGTCCCATGCGAAACGGGGATTGCCCGTGCGCTTGGCTACGGCTTCCACGGCCTGGTCGTTCATACCCAGGTTGAGGATGGTGTCCATCATGCCCGGCATCGAAGCGCGTGCACCCGAACGGACCGATACCAGCAGCGGCATCTCTTTGTCGCCGAACTTCATGCCGGTCAGTTTTTCGATGTTCTTCATCGCCTTCTCCACTTCGGGGCGAAGCAGCCCCACGACTTTCTCGCGTCCTTGTGCGTAGTATTCGCTGCATACTTCGGTGGTGATGGTGAATCCCGGGGGAACCGGAATACCGATCAGGTTCATTTCGGCCAGGTTCGCACCCTTACCGCCGAGCAGTTCCCTCATTTTGCCGTTACCTTCCGCTTCCTTGTTGCCGAAGGTATAGACTCGTTTAACGTCTGCCATAACTTGTCGTTGTTGATTATAATAGTGTTTTTCCCAATAAATGTGCTGTTTCAGAGTTGTTTCCGCCGGGCTGCGGGCGAGGCCTTCCATTGGGAAGGCAACGGTGAAAAAACCGTCTTTTCCGGAGGGGCAAAGATACGATGATTTTTCGGATAATCAAAAAACTTATTTAATATATAAAAATATTGGAAAATATCGGCCGATGCCACCCGTATAGCGTTGTCGCCGATAGGTCGGCAGGGGCGTTCCGCTGCGGGGATCGAGCAGGTCGCGCCGGGCGAAAACATCGGCCCGGATGACGGTTAGCGCCGTGTCTGTCAGGATTCGGTCGTGCAGCCACCAGCCGCCCCGTGCGTAGGCATTGCCCCGCCCTCGGCGCTCGGCCGGAGCCAATGCATCCCTGAGCGAGAGTTTTTCCGCAGTTCCGGACGGGAGCTTGCCTGCACAGAGGATCCGGATGCCGGGTGTTCGTTCGCGCAGCTCCTCCAGCAGTTCGGCAGCATACCGGTCGCCGCGTGTCAGCAATACGGCTGTCGGCTTGCCGTCCAGCGTACCCTCGACGCAAAGATAGCCATAGCCCGTTTCGATGCGTTCCGTGAAGAACCGGTCGGCATAGTAAAGCAAGGCGAAATCCATCCCGTCCAGCGTATTGAGGGTGCGGTGCACATAACTGTACGGCAGGTCCGATGCCCGAATCAAATCCTTGACGACCTCCTCGTTTTCGACTCCGTACACTCCTGCGAGCGGCATTGCCATCCGGCCGATTACGGCGCCTGCCCGTTCGACTTTGGTGCGGTAACGCTCGTCGGTCCAGCACAGCCGTCCTTCGGGGGTGTAGTCCGTGTCGTCGTAGAAGAGCGACGGGATCGTGTCGTAGAGGCGGTCGAGGTCGTAATAGGCGAAACCCGTGCGTTGTTGGGCGTGGATGGCACCGAGAGAAGCGATGACGAAGAATATCGCCAGAAAACTTATTCGTTTCATATTCGCTGCCGCTGCGGTTTTTCCTGCCGGATTTTACGTAGGAAACTGACCGTGTTATAATTTAATAGGGTAAATTTCAGTTCTTCGATATTCCGGTTGATTTGTTTGAATCCGTGATTTTTGAAAATTCGTACAGTCGCTTTTGCCATCAAAGAGTATCGAATTGCAACCCAAATTACGCAATATTTCCGATAATGCCAAATCCGATGCCGTAAAATGTCGGAATTATTTTGAGCTGCTGAGAAATTTTGAGCTTTGCCCGAACAATCTTTAACTAAGTTTTACCTGTAAATCGCTGTCAAGTCGCCGATATGGTAGCTTTTTTTCATCGTATCCGCTGTTGCAGGTTTCGTATCGTCTATAAAATCGTCGCCGGTCAAAAATGCTTCCGTAGTAACCGTGTAAACATACAGGCTGTCTTTAGTCAGCACGCTATATATTTTTTTTGAGCGGGGACCATCTCCATATTCCGCCGCAACTTCGATATAGCGAACAATTTTACCGTGTTCGTCGTGCAATATTAAATATTCTCGCGGCCCCGGATCGTCGCCTCCGTCGAGGACCAATCTCATGGTACGATTCCCGTCGAAAGGAATTCGATAATATTGTTTCCAATTTCCGTATCCCGTCGTATCGTTACCTAAAAGCAGCGCTAACCGATAGATCGTATCCCGATCCGTAATCATGGAATTGCCTGCTCGGTCCAGGGTGTAGTCCGATAATTTTAACCGATTGTTGAGATTGTCCGATTGCCGATCGATGCAAAATACCGTGCCCTGCAAGCTACGACAACTCGAACAAATGAATAATGTCATAAATATTATCGTGTGTTTCGTCATGGAAGGTAGCCTTTGTCCGAGAGGATCAATATCACCAAATTAAGCAAAATCCGGCAAAAATCCAAATTCGGAGGTAGAAAACCGCTGTGGGGATCATTCGGTGCGAACGAATATGATAATTCCATCTATTTTCCGGGCTTTGCGGCCGGTCCGGACTGTTTATGCCGGAAGGTTTTGTATTCCGGTGCTCCCGAAGCATACGCTTACCTTTACCGACCGAGGCGACGTTGCCTCGGTTAAAATCATTTGTATTATGATAATAGGTTATTTACGTGTCAGCATGGGAAAACAGCATCTTGCCAACCAGCAGGATGAGATCCGGCGTTTCGCCGAAAGCAGGAATCTCGTCGTGGATCATTTATTGCGGAAATAGATAGCTGGTGAAATTTTCTGTTTTTGTTTTTTTATAAAATAATTTTTATATTTACACCCGTATTTTGCGAAAAGGCCATGCAGATGGTTTGCTTTAACCGCAGACGAATGGTGATATGATAATATTGTAAACGAAGAAACCCTTAATTACCTTATTAAAAATTTTTTTATGAAACATTTATTTGTTAATTTATTTTCTCTTGTATGCATGCTGCTTGCAGGAGTAGGATTGACGGGGTGTACCGACGACAAGACAGAACCAGACCCCGGTACTTGGCCTTCATTGGAAGTGAAGTTCCTTGAAGCACAGTATTCGACAGTCAAATTGGAGGTGACTGCCGCTAATTTGACAGAAATTGCTTACCTGGCGACGCCCAAGGCCGATGCCAAGGAGACCCCGACGGCAACGATCGTCTTTGCGACCGGCGTCAAATCTGCGATTGCGGACGGCGTTTCTTCGCTGACCGTAAGTAAACTGGAACCCGATACGGAGTATGTGATCTATGTGGCTGCCACCACTGCGAACGAAGAGTTCTTTGAGAAGGTTCTCGAGGTTGAGGCCAAGACCGCTTCGTTCGGCGATAACGCGTACGACGTGTTTGACGTGGACTACATGAGTTTTAGCATGAACGTGAAATTCCAGCCGACCGATCCCGAGAATGTGATCAAATATCTGCTGATTGACATGTTGACGTATAATTATCAGAGTATGATGAACTATACCGACGCCGACATGATGAATCTCTTCGACGATATATATCACAACTATATTACCGAGAATACTGTTTTTGTATTCAACGAGGAGAATTCGATTTTACGCGACGAGAATGGCGAGCCTGTGACCGATGAGGAAGGCTCGATGATAACGCTCTGGAACCCGATGGTGCCTGGACAGCTCAATTATGTGCTGCTCGGCGAGTTCGCATCCGGCGAGCACCCTTGGGGCTTCGGTCAGGGATACTATTTGCCCCTTTGGGATCAGGACGCATACTACGAAGCTGTCGGCGGTGGCGGTGGTATCTTGGGAGAAGCCGGTTCCCGTGCCGACGATGTAGAGCAGGGCGATTTCTGGACCGGCTACTACCAGAAGATAGAGGTTACCAACAAGAAGCCCGAAAAACTCGGTGAGATCAAGATCAATACCGATAAATTGAGACCCAACGGCGGTCTGCTCACTTTCGAGTTGTGCGAGGGGGTATCCTACCTGTGTCTTGGTATTTTCGAGGAGTATGATATGGAGGGGATTAAGACGTCAATGCTGAAAGGCGACCTGTCGAATATGCAGTGGGCGCTGACCTCTTACAACGCACCTTACATCCTCAATGCCCTGACTTATGAGATAGCCAAAGGGCAGACCGACTTCTCTTTCAACCTGACGGAGTATTTCATTAAGTTCACGCCGGGTACGAAGTATTACGTCTATGCGGTGGGTATCAACGATAATACCGGTTCGAAGCAGGCTTTCGCCAAACTCGAAGGCTTTACGCTGCCCGAACCTACGAAACCGGCTCCCGAGGTAACCGTTACCGGTATCGATGCTCCGGAAGGTCATGAGGAGTCGCCCTACGAAGTTTGGTTCAATATCAAATGTACTACGGGTGACGCGGTGACTGCCAAGTACGCTGCCAACTACGAGCGTGAGTGGGAGGTCGAACTCAACGCCGGCAAGACTAACACCGACCTGATCGAAAACGGTAACGCGTTTACTCCGGATGAGATCGAGAAGATCAACTCGGCCGAGGGTTACAACGTAATGTTCTCGACCCGTCCCGACGCCAACACCTACCTGGGTGTAATCGCTTACAATGACGAGGGTACCGGCAACGATCCCGACGAAGATGGTTCTGCCATCGGCAAGAAGCGTTCTATGCCTGTACCTGATAAAGAGCCGGTAGATTCGAAGTATTTCGAAAGTCTGCTGGGTGAGTGGACGCTGTCGGCTGAATACGAGGGCGGCGAGGCGCCGATGACCTGCAAGGTGGAGATCGTTTCTGGACTGACGTGTCCGGAGAGTCTGTCCCAGGAGGTCATTGACTACTATCTGAATAACACAAACTACTCGAAAGAGCAGGTAGAGAAGTTGTACGAGGGCTTCAAGAAGCAGCTTAAGCTCTACAATGAGCGTCTGCGCGGCCAGAACCGCCTGCTTTGCCTGGGACTCGATATCGACCGTCCGAAGTACGAGTACAGTACCAACTACCTGGCCGGCTGGAAGACGCCATACGACCTTTTCATCGCAACTACGGAAGAGTACAACGGCTACGATACGGAGTCTATGTTCTTCGATTTCGGTCCGAAGTGGTATCTCGAGATGAAATCCGACGGTTCCGTAGTCGCTCCGTTCGACGTAACCAACCTGCCGCCGCTTACGTTATGGAACAAGGGGGCCGAGTACTATTTCATTGGTATCAGCAAAATGGCGATTACGCAGGGTGAGTTCCCCGTAACGATTAGCAGCGATAACTCTACGATCACTGTAGGGGGATATGAGTACCAAGGTGATACTTACTACCCGAATGCAGCGAAGATAATATACGGAGGACAGTATTCGACCGTCACCCGGGTATGCGGCGCACTGACGCTGACCAAGGGTTGGAATGGTGAGTCCGTGAAGTCGGTTGTCAAGGGCGGCAAGTCCGTGACGACGAACGATGTGCTGGGTGCCGAGCGTGCTGTCCGCCCGTTGAGCCGCACGAGCGTATCTGATGCGAAGAGCTACGAGCCGCTTAAGGTTACTCCTCTTGCCGAGAAGTCGCTCCGCGAGCGTTGGAAGCAGCGGGCGGCAGGTAAATATATCCGTCGCTAACAGACTCTTTTGAAATAAGGCAGGGGGAGGTACCCGGAATGGGAATTTTCCCCCTGCTTTATGCTTTTATAAAATAACCGGATGCGCAAATCCGCTGGAGGTGCGGAGGCGTATTTTATGGAAGCAGAAGAGAGTTACTCTTTAAATCGAAAAAAGATTCCGATATGTTGAAAAAACTGTTTGGCTTGGCGCTTGCACTCTTGGCGACGCTTGCCGTTTCGGCGCAGGTTCGCGTGGGGGAGGGCCAGCTCTCCGGTAGTTTCGAGAGCAACTCGATCTACTACCAGGACGACTCGGGATTGGGTGCAGCAGGCACTGCTCCCGACGATCGTTTCGGTTCGAACAACTACATGAAACTCGACTACATGAACGGTCGTTTTTCTGCGGGACTCCAGATTGACGCTTATCTCCCTGCATTGCAGGGATATGAGATCGGCCAGCAGCCCGGAGCCTATCACTTCTATCTCTCCTCGAAGTATATCCAGTGGCAGGATCACAACTATTCCGTGCGGGTGGGTGATATTTTCGACCAGTTCGGCAGCGGACTTATTTTTCGTTCGTTCGAAGACCGTCAGCTGGGATTCAACAATTCGATCGAGGGTGTGCAGGGTATCTACCGCTTCGGCGACTACGTCGAGGTGAAAGGTATGTACGGTCGTCCCCGGCTCTACACCGACTATGCGGATTCGTGGGTGCGCGGTGCCGATCTGCACATTTCATTGAATGATATTTTCGGTTGGAACGCTGCGCAGTTCTCGGCTGAGGGCAGCTACGTCAACCGCTACGAGTCGCTCGACAAGGATCAGACGATCGACTTCGCCTCTCGCGGACTTACCTCGCCCAACCTGAACATGTATTCGGGCCGCCTGAATTTCGACTGGAAGGGGCTTTCGCTCAAAGGCGAATACGTATATAAGGGGAAGGACATCTACTCGACTGTTGCGGACGTAGCCGCAGCCGGCAACGCCATCTTGGTCGAGGCCGGTTATAACTACGGACCTTTCAGCATCTCGGGTAGTTTCCGTCGGTTAGACCGTATGGGGACGATGCTTTCGCTTTACGGCTCTGGTACGGGCAATGTACTCAACTACCTGCCCTCTCTGACGCGCCAGTACACTTACCTGTTGGCCAATTTGGAACCGTATATCGTTAATACCGACGGCGAAATAGGCGGTCAGGTGGATCTCTACTATACGTATCGCAGCAAGTCGAACCGTCATCGCTACTGGAATTTCCACGCCAACTTATCCACTTTCTATACGCTGCGTTCGGAGCAGAGCGAATCGGGCGAGCGGGAGTTGATGTGGCGTGATATTAACATCGATGTAGAGCGCCAGTGGAACAAGAAACTCAAAACCTCGCTGCTTGTTTCGATCCAGAAGCGCAACCCGAGTCATGGTTTCCAGCGTCAGACCTACGTATCCAACATTTTCATAGGCGATGTCACCTACAAATTCGACTCGAAAAAGTCGTTGCGCGTCGAGGCGCAATACCTTTATTCGACCGACTACGAGGGTGACTGGGTCGCGGCTTTGGTGGAGTTCAACATGGTGCCGCATTGGAGTTTCTTTGTGAGCGATATGTATAACCTCGACGAGACCGAGGCTAACTCCTTTACTAAAACGAATTATTACAGTGCAGGATTCAGTTACCTGAAAAATCGTACGCGTATTCAACTCAGCTACGGCCGCAATCGTGCAGGCTATGTTTGTTCGGGAGGGGCGTGTCGTTATATGCCGGCTTACACGGGTCTGAACCTTGTGATCACTTCATCCTTTTAATTAAAAAACAGATTATGAAATTCAAGAAATTCATTATCCCTGCGCTTTGTATGGCTATGTTGAGCGCGGGATGTTCGGGGCAGGATCCGGTGACCCCCGGTAACGGTCAAAACGGCAATGGGGGTACGAATGAAAACATCGAAAACGGTCTGCAGGTGACGGCATCGACGACGGTAATCAATGCCGACGGGCAGGATGCCGCCCGCATTAATGTCTATTATGACAAAGTGAAATTGTCGCTCGACGCAGTCGCTTTCTACGATGCCAAAAGTAACGACGTGCTCGACCTTTCGAAATTCACCATCGAGGACAACACGCTTGTGTACACTGTTACCGAGCCGGGTGAATTTTCGTTCTGGGTTGCTTATAAGACCCACAATACCAAAGATCGTCCGACAACCATTTCTGCTGTAGAGTTCTCGGTGCCTGACGCTCCGGAAGATCCCCAGCCGGACAACACCTCGTTCGTCCGCCGGACGCTCATCACGCAGTTCACGGGCTTGGGTTGCGGCTACTGTCCTTTTATGATCGCTGCGATGGAAGATGTACGCAAGTCGGCCGAATATGCGGACAAGTCCGTATTGGCAGCCTGTCACACCTATGGGGGTGATCCTTATCAGCCCGATGTGCCTTTGGATTACGCTATGGGTGTCAGCACGTATCCTTATGTAAATTTCGATTTCCAGACAGGGTTGGGTAATTTTGGTTACAACAGCAACGTATCTAACATCAAGAAAAATATCGACAAATCGCTCTCTGTGGATGCCGGTGCCGGTATTTCGGTCGGTATGGAAGTTGCTGGAAACAAACTGGTCGCTCGTGTTACGGTGAAGGCTGCTCGCTCCGGTTCGTTCCGCGTAGGCGCTTGGGTGCTGGAAGATGGTCTGACAGGTACTCAACTGAACAATGGTATGAAGGGGGATTACGATTTCAACACGCATAATAATGTTATCCGCCACGTGAATAGTCGTTACTCTGGTTCGGATTATTCCGGCCATGAGGTCGGTGCGTTGGCTGCCGGCGGTACCGGTGAGCATCTCTTTACGATGACCTTGGATGAAAGTTGGGTCGTGAAGAATTGTCATGTGATATTCTTCGTAACGGAGCTTGTCGATAAGGGTTACGCCGTAACCAATGCTATCGACGTTCCCGTTAAGTCGTCTACTATACCGTTCGAGTACAGATAGTGTATTCGAACGTAGCAGCATACTGCTGTAAAATTTGCGGGGCGCCTCCATCGGAGTCGTCCCGTCTTTTTGACGCACGGCCGATCCGTGATGCCGGCCGCAACGCAGTGGAAGAGTGGTAGGGTAATGCTCTGCCGTTCTTTTGGCGACATTTTACGGAGTTGGACGAAGATATGATGCAGCGTAACAGGAGTTGCCGTTCCGCTGCACGATGCCAAGACCAATGTTGCCTTCACGCCCCTTACCTTGGTTGCCATGAGCCTACAGCCGCTTTGCCTGGGTTTGTCGGCGAAGTCGTCCGTGAAGTCGTACTTCGCTGACAAACCCGGCTATGAAAGGTTTTATACTGAACTTACGGGAACCGTCCAAATATTTCTCAAAGCATTCGATAAGTAAGGGGATCAAAACGAAGTGTATCAATAGAAAAAACAACATTAAGTAGGCAAAGTTGGTGTAATATAGTGAGATAGGTGTAAAACTACCCCGAACGGTCAAGCGATCGAAATGTAACAAAGCTGTTGCTTTTGTGTTACACTAAATGGCATTCGAACGGTCTGTTCAAGCGATAAATGTTACATGTCCTTGAATAGTCCCAGAAATATCCTAAAATACGGAGGAAAATAGCCCATTAAGAAGACAAAACCCCGTCAGAATCCGATAAAACGGCGATTCTGGCGGGGTTTCTGCTATATGTGGCAGGCTTGCATGGGACAAGGTATTCAAGGTTCAAAATACAGTTCAAATTTCCAAAAACATTCTTTCAAACAACTATATCAGCATACGTAATGATATGGCCAATTTTTAATTAAGACGGCAATTTCGATGTGGAAAAATGCGGTAAATTCAACGGTTAGTGCATTAAATTCCCTTCAAAATGCAATAAAATAGCGTTATAAATACCCCTTAATGACATTATTTTTTGACGTAGATCAATTTTGTATTCTATATATTACATTGATTATCAATACAATAATCTGATATTTTATTATTTGTTGATATAAAAACTGTGCGAAACACTATGACTATCCCATTGTATTGAATCGGATACTTGCTTTTACCAATGCTAATGCTTGAATCGAATTTGCTGGGATCTCTTTCGGCGAATGTTGGGGATTATGATTGACTAAACGTACGTATCGTTCATTGTCAGCTTTCTGAATATATTTGATTGTAGTATAACTCTTTCCATCGATTACGAATGACAACAGGTACATCTCTCCCCAAAGAATACCTTCCGCTCGGCTGGGTATTTCTTTATAAAATAAAGCGCATTATCCGCGTATTGGACAGATACAAGGCGGAGGTTTACAATCTTGAAGCGATAACCTCCCTCGCTTTCCGTATCGAATCGTTCGGAGCGGCGAAAGTCCTCAGGGCATTGTTGGAAAGGATTATACACGGGCGAAAAGAGAAAACGAAGGTATTCGTGTCGGTTGTTTCGGACGGCAAGCCCAACAGCCGTTGGAAAGCATGATGATATATCAGCATACCAACATATCAACATGCAAACCTATCACTATGGTGATATATATTGCAGGTTCTATTCCTCTTTTCAGAGGAAAGCGGAGCAATCATTTCCGTTTACAAAGGCAAAGCAAGCACGGGGCTTTATGTCGGCTAAAAGATCAGGCG
>OHSF01001276.1_pt1 | contig 11348 bp, 8 predicted proteins | sample 1578551 | NCBI WGS metagenome assembly OHSF01 (sample SAMEA3879601, study PRJEB24766) | human gut metagenome | biome: human-associated habitat; feature: feces | place: USA | collected 1985/1987
TATGAGAATTGTTGTCTTTTTTGATCTTCCGGTCGTCACTGCAAAAGAGAAAAAAGCAGCCGCAAAATTCCGGAAATTTTTGATAAAAGATGGGTACAATATGATGCAGTGGTCCGTGTATTCAAGAATTTGTAATGGAACAGATTCTGTTGCAATGCACAGACAGAGGCTGAAACAGAATCTCCCGGAAAATGGCTCTGTCCGGGCACTTACGCTGACAGAAAAGCAGTTTGAATCCATTGATGTTTTATTGGGAGAAAAAACATTTGCGGATTCACCGGAATCTACGGAACTGATCAATATTTTTTAACTAACACACAGGCTTGCCATTTATTGGTAGCACCTTTAAAATACATGGCAAAATTACAACAAAATTCTGTTTGACTTTTCCAAAAAAGAAAAATATAATAATTCCTGAACGAGTAGCAGACTAGCGTAAATCCAGTTATGTTACTCGTTTTTTTATTTTAAAGTTAATAGAACGACATGAAAAAAGTGTGTAGCCTATCAGCGTAAGTCCAGCTTATTGTGATAGGAACACACTTTTTTTGTGCCGCAAAACAAGGAGGATGTATGTCAGAAAGTAACAAAATGAAGGAGATGCCGGTCAATAGGCTTATGGTGCAGATGGGAATACCGATGATCTTATCGATGGCATTGCAGGCGGTCTACAACATTGTGGACAGTGTCTTTGTTGGAAACATGAAGGTGGGAAGTGAAGCGGCGCTTAACGCACTGACACTGGTGTTCCCGGTACAGATGCTTATGGTGGCAGTAGGAATTGGAACGGGCGTCGGAACCAATGCGCTTCTCGCAAGGACACTCGGACAGGGAAATGCAAAAAAAGCTGCAAAAGTGGCGGGCAACAGTTTATTTCTCGGAGAAATTATTTATGTGGTATGTTTCTTATTTGGAATTTTTGGAGTAAGAGCATACATTTCATCACAGACCATTGATCCGGAAGTGATTTCAATGGGAATGAGTTATTTAAGAATATGCTGTGTGGTTTCATTTGGAATCATTTTCTTCTCATTATTTGAAAAATTATTACAGGCGACCGGACGTTCCCTTTATTCTACGATCGGTCAGGTGGTAGGTGCGGTCGTAAATATAATTCTAGATCCGGTCATGATTTACGGTATCGGACCGGTTCCTGAAATGGGCGTGGAGGGCGCAGCCTATGCTACTGTAATTGGTCAGGTCGCATCGGCAGCATTATTATTTATTTTTCATATGAAATTAAATAAAGAGTTTGAACATGGTGTGGGATACATGAAGCCTGATACCGGAATTATAAAAGAAATCTATGCGATCGGACTTCCGGCGATCATTGCACAGGCATTGATGTCTATCATGGTTTATGTGATGAATCTGATCTTAAAATTCAGTCCTTCTGCACAGACCGCATATGGATTGTTCTATAAAGTGCAGCAGTTTGTATTGTTCCTCGCATTTGGACTCAGGGATGCAATCACGCCGATCATTGCGTTTGCCTACGGAATGCACAGCAAAAAGAGGATTCAGGACGGAATCAGGTATGGACTGATTTATACGATCGTACTTATGGTCGTTGGTGTGGCGATCACGGAAATTTTCCCAGGTGCTTTTGCGACGTTATTTAATGCGGGACAATCCAGAGAGTATTTCATCGGAGCGATGAGAATCATCTCCATCAGCTTTATTTTTGCGGGAATCAATGTGGCATATCAGGGAATTTATCAGGCACTGGACGGTGGTATGGAATCACTTGTGATCTCGCTGCTCAGACAGCTTATAATTATATTACCGCTGGCCGGCATTTTCTCTGTTTTTGTCAGAAACGGTCAGATGGGAGTTTCGTTGATCTGGTGGGCATTTCCGATCACCGAGCTTACCGCATGTCTGGTGGGATATGTATTGTTGAAGAGGATCAGAAAAAACAAGGTAGAAAGTTTAAGTTAAGGAGGAGTCAGTTATGGAAAAGAGAATCATAACGATCAGCAGAGAGTTTGGAAGCGGCGGCCGCTTTATCGGTGAAGAAGTGGCAAAGAAACTTGGGATTTCCTATTATGACAAGGATATCATCGGACAGATTGCAGAGCAGTCAGGATTTTCACTGGAATATATCCGGGAAAATGCCGAATTGTCTCCGAAGAAAGGCTTATTTGCCTATGCATTTTCCGGACGTGATATCACAGGGAAATCAGTGCAAGATATGGTGTATGAAGCACAGAGAAACGTGATCCTGAAAATTGCGGAAAAAGAAAGCTGTGTGGTCATAGGAAGAAATGCGGATTTTATCTTAAAAGACCGGGAGGATGTGCTGAATGTTTTTATACACGGGGATATGCCGGAAAAAGTGCAGCGTATCTGTAAATTATACAATGTCGCAGAAGCTGATGCCGCAAAAATGATAACCGAAACAGATAAAAGGCGCAGAACAAACTATAATTTCTACACAGACCAGAAATGGGGAATGGCAAGTAATTATTCATTGTCCTTGAACAGTTCGCAACTGGGATATGAGAGGTGTGAGGAAATCATTTTGGAGTGTGTAAAATAGAGAATAGTATGGATCAATAAAAAAAAACTGGTTTTTGAGGTGTCCCCTCAAAAACCAGTCCTTTTTTATGATGTCTGAAATTCTGTTAAATTAACACTTCTCAGGTTCCGGATAATCAACCCCGAAAGTTTCAACTGTCACGGTTTTCATTACCTGTGGCTGTAATGGACGGTCAGAGTAATCAGTTGCTGTTTCCGCAATTTTATTGACAACATCCATGCCCTCGATCACTTTACCGAATGCAGCATAAGCGCCGTCTAAGTGTGGAGAGTTCTTGTGCATGATGAAGAACTGGGAACCGGCAGAATCCGGGATCATAGTTCTTGCCATGGATAAAACACCTTCAGAATGTTTTAAGTCATTTTTGAAACCGTTCTGGGAAAATTCTCCTTTGATTTCATAGCCCGGGCCACCCATTCCGGTTCCGTCCGGATCGCCGCCCTGGATCATAAAACCGTTGATGACACGGTGGAAGATAACGCCGTCATAAAACCCTTTTTTTACTAAACTGATAAAGTTGTTTACAGTATTTGGTGCGATTTCAGGATAAAGCTCTGCTTTCATGATATCGCCGTTTTCCATCTCGATTGTAACAATTGGATTTGACATAATAATTGATTCCTTTCATTGAATATGATATCGTGATTTTTCATATACACACCATATTGTAACGAAAAAATATGTTTTCGTAAAGATAAAACGCAAAAAATCAGATCGTTGTATTCTGAAAGCAGACTCTGATCTTTTGTGCAATGCCGGCATCAATAAAGCCTTTGTCTGCCATATCATCGAGAATATCGCAGGTTTTTTCATGCGAAAAACCCTGTTTATAAGGGCGGCTTTCGGTGAGTGCCTGATAAATGTCTATACACGCCATGATGCGTTCCGGCTCGTTTAATTCAGCGCCAGTTTTGCCGAAAGGATAGCCTTTTCCGTTCAGTTTTTCGTGGTGGAATGCTGCCCAGTCACGGATGTCTTCAAAATCGTTGATATTGGACAGAATCAGATAAGTATATCCTGCATGGTTTTTCATTTTTGAAAATTCTTCATCGGTCAGCTTATCCGGTTTTTCCAGAATATCATTGTCGATTGCCATCTTGCCGATATCATGAAGTGCGCCGGCCAGGTACATTTTCTGAACCTGTGTGGAATCGTAGCCGATGTACTCTGCAAATGCGGCTGCTTTCTCAGCGACACCGATGGAGTGTCTGCTTGTAAAAGAAGATTTATAGTCGACGATCTGCGCAAAAAAGTCGGCGATATTTTTGCAGGTTTCCCAGTCAAAGGTCTGTTTTTCTCTCGGAACGATCTCCCAGAGTTTCGTTTCAAAGGAGTCATCTTTGAAATCTGCAAATTCGTTATCTGAAAATATATGGAAAAAAGCATCCACACATGCGGCGTCAAAAAGTTTATCCGTATGCCGGATCAGGTACTGTTTTACCATATCCCATCTCTGTGTTTCAAATGCACCGCTGTGCCCGATGATATCCACCACATCGGCAAGGTGGATAATGCGCGCAGACAGAGGAACTTCATCCCATTTTTTGTGAAATGGCCCGGTGCCGTCCGCGTGCTCATGATGGTATAGGATTGCATTGGTAACGTCAGTTTTAAAAGGGATTTTTGCAAGATTCTGTTCGCCGTAGATGCAATGCAGGTTCGTAGTGTTTGCCACAAGGTCAGCGGTCAGGTCTGCCGCGGAATGCTCCTGCAATTCCTCGGAAATATATTGTGTGAGGGCGTTGTCGTGCAACAGAGCGCAGATTGCGAGATCCTGCAGGGCATCCTCCGGCAGATCAAAATACTGCCCCATGCGCACACTGATATAGGCCACTCGTTTTCCGTGTTTATTTTTAATGTTTACCAGTTCTGCCTCGATGCAGTCGAGAGCATAGGAACAGGCACTGATCAAACCGATAATATCTATCTCCATGATTTATTTTAATGAAATCGTACTGCATACAAAGCGATGCCTTGCGATTTCATAACCTCCTAAATTAGTAATAATTCCTATTATTGAATTATAAAATCAGTTGCCCCTATTGTCAATATGTTACAGTTCACAGGTTACCCTGCGAACTGTAACTTCGCAGCCCCATATAAAGTTTTGCTTCGCAAAAGGGGGCTGCTCACACCCACATCACGTTCATACGCACCTGAACAGCATGGTGTTCAGGTGCTGAGTGAACAGTAACGTCAATATTCGTTACAGTATTCATATGACCATGATTAGTTTTAGCAGGAATGGCAGAAGTTTCATATTTATAGGAAGTATATCGAAAAACTTCCTTGTAAATTTTTTTGTTTTATGGTTTGATAAGTACAGAAAAAGAGTATCGGAGAATAAAGGAGAGAAAAAGTATGCCAGTTTTTGATTTCAGCAGCGCTTCAGAGGAAAAAGAAGCGTTTGTATGTACATATACCGCATTTACATCAGACAGTTCCGAAAAAACACCGGATGATCCGATCCTGGTGTTAGACAATCAGCAAAAACAGTGGAGCCATCATTCCACCGGAGTATTTTGCAACCAGAGCCAGTGGACAGCATTTGAGTTTAAGGAGGAGGACGAGACATTCCGTTCCAATATCCTGCGGATCGATGCACGTTTTGTGAATCTGATCAAATGGCTTGGGGAGAACCGTATCAACGTTCTTTTGTCCGGGGAAAACAGGGCGGACGGCTATGCCGTGTACAAGATCAGGGAAAATGCTTTTCACGGTGGAACGAAACTCTCTGCGGCGGATGGATTTTTACAGTATGTGATGGAACGCCTTTTATCGAGCAGTGCACCGGAGCAGGAGGATGAGGACGAAGAGTTAGACGAGAGCGGCGACAGCATGAAGCTTACCAGTATCCAGAGTATTTCGGATTTCTTAAACTGCGCAGGAAGAACCATGCCGGACAATATCAGACTGTGGGCGAGAAGAAATTTAGCAGTTGCACGTTCCAGCGAAGTGTCTGCCGAGGAACGCCGCCACGCGCAGCGTGCACTTTCCATTATGACGAATATCCAGTGGAAAAATAATTATTTTGAAGCAATCGATCCGGTGGAGGCGCGCAGGATTTTAGATGAAGAACTATACGGAATGGAAAAAGTAAAACAGCGTATCATGGAGACTATCATCCAGATCAACCGCACACACACACTTCCAGCGTATGGACTTCTGCTTGTCGGACCGGCAGGAACCGGAAAATCGCAGATTGCCTATGCGGTGGCAAGAATTTTAAAACTGCCGTGGACGACACTCGATATGAGTTCCATCAATGACCCGGAGCAGTTGACCGGAAGCTCCCGTATCTACGGAAATGCGAAGCCTGGTATTATTATGGATGCATTTTCCATGGCTGGCGAGTCGAACCTTGTATTCATCATCAACGAGCTTGACAAGGCTGCATCCGGAAAAGGAAACGGCAATCCGGCGGACGTACTTCTTACCTTATTAGATAATCTTGGATTTACAGACAACTATATGGAATGTATGATTCCGACCGGCGGTGTCTATCCGATTGCAACTGCCAATGTAAAAGAAGATATCAGCGCCCCGCTGATGTCACGTTTTGCAGTGATTGATATCCCGGATTATACGCAGGAAGAGAAAAAAATCATTTTCTCCAAATTTGCACTGCCAAAAGTATTAAAGAGAATCGGATTGCTGCAGGGCGAGATCGTTCTGACCGGGGAGGGACTGGATGAACTGATCGAGCAGTATAAGAATACATCGGGAATCCGTGATCTGGAGCAGGCGGCAGAGCACCTAGCAGCCAATGCACTGTATCAGATTGAAGTAGACCATGTAAAACAGGTTGTGTTTGATGCGGAAATGGTAAAAAAATTATTTGCGTAAAAAACAAAATATAAGAAAGGTAAAAAGACCACTTCATGAAATTTTTCGTGAGGTGGTCTTTTACTGTCCGAATTAATGGACAGAAAATATGGATAATGGGAAGCAGCAAGAGGGCAAAATGACGGAAAGTGAGGAGCATGGCAGATGAAAACGGAATATCAGATTATTGCGGTAGACTTTGACGGAACACTTTGTACGGACTGCTTCCCAAAGATCGGACAGCCGAATACAGCACTGATCGAACTGCTGAAAGGATTGAGAAGGCAGGGACGCCAGATTATTTTGTGGACGTGCCGCTGTGGAAATCAGTTAGAGGAAGCAGTGGAATGGTGCAGGAAGTGGGAACTGGAATTTGATGCAGTGAATGAGAATCTGCCGGAGATTATCGAAAGGTACGGATCAGACGGAAGAAAGATTTATGCGGATGTTTATATTGATGACAAAAGCTGTTTTCCATGGGAGGTAAAAAAGGATGAGAAAGTTGGATTATGAATTTATTTTTACATGCGGTATTGTTGCATTTATCGCAGCGCTTGGAATGGTAGCTGGCATTGTTGTGCTGGCTGGGGCAAAGATTTATGTTTATAACCTGCCTTTGATCGTGGGAAGCTTTTTGGCTATCGGAGGACTCTTGTGGGGATTATTGTTAGTTTTGAACAATGATAAGGTGGAAAAAAGGACAAAACATCGTTACTGCTCAGACAGTATCTGAGCACTTTGCTGTATCATACATATCAGTTACCATATTTACCAGATTAAGGTTGACGCTCTATCGTGAATTAAATATAATAAACTTGATTTACTGTGTCTTTTTGGGGAATACCGAAGGCATCTGGAGGAAAAATGAGAAGAAACCTTAATATAAAACAGAGAAAATGGCGGAGCTTTATCTTTGCAACGATTTTTGGTGTGACAGCAGCGACTGCGGTCATTACGGTAAAACCGTTGGAAAGTTATGCGTATACGGAGACGGCGGGTGTTTTGAATGATGGACCGGTACAGATGCGAAAGACTCCGGTAGATGGGGACAAGATCACATCTTTAGCTGCGGGTACAGCAGTCCGTGTGATAGATGAAGTGGATGGCTCCGATGGAATGAAATGGTACAAGGTACAGATTTCCTATAATGGAATGGCATCCACCGGATATATCCGGTCAGATTTTATCACGCTTTCAACAGAAGATACCTCTTCCGGAAGTACGATCACAGATAATTCAGCACAGGGTGCAGCCGGAGTTGTCACCAACACGAACGGCAATGTCTATGTGAGGACAGGTGCGAGCACGGCATATTCTCCGGTCACGACGGTAAAAAGAGATCAGACAGTCAATGTACTCGGACAGACAACCACAAATGGAACTGTGTGGTACAATGTGACATTTAATAAGAATGGTGTGGATTATGCAGGTTGGATCTGCGGAACCTATCTGGCAGTAACCGGACAGACTTCTGCGGATGGATCGCAGGGAGACACCACAACGGTGACGGATGAAGAATATGTTGCATCGTTAAAATCAGCAGGATTTCCGGACAGCTATTGTAACTCACTTCTGGCATTGCACCAGAAGTATCCAGACTGGCAGTTCGTTCCGGTACAGACCGGACTGGACTGGAATACCGTCATTGCAAATGAGAGTGTGGTCGGAAGGAATCTGGTGCAGAGTTCTTCCAATGATGCGAGAAAGTCAACGGAGACGGGGGCTTATGACTGGGCGACCAACAAATGGTATGGTTATGACGGAGCAGGCTGGGTAAGTGCCTCCTCCAATTACATAGCATATTGCATGGATCCGAGAAATTACCTGAATGACACGTATATTTTTCAGTTTGAAACGTTAGAATATGCGCCATATCAGAACGTGACAGGAGTTGGAAATATTCTGTCAGGCAGTTTCATGAGTGGAAACTATAGCGATACAGACGGAGCATCGCGAAGCTATGCAGATACTTTCATGGAAGTGGGACAGAACTTGAGTGTCAGTCCTTATCATCTGTCTGCAAGATGTAAGCAGGAGCAGGGAAATAAGGGGACAAGTCCTTTGATCTCTGGCAATTACTCTGGCTATAATGGATATTACAATTACTTTAATATCGGAGCATATACGACATCGTCTGCGTCTGCGACGGTCAACGGATTGATTTATGCGAAAAATAACGACTGGAATTCTATTTATAAATCAATTAATGGTGGAGCTGGTATCGTTGGAAATAATTATGTGAAAAAAGGGCAGAACACCTTATATTTCCAGAAATTTAATGTGGTGAATATGAACAGCATATACTCACATCAGTACATGACAAATGTGCAGGCGGCAATGTCAGAAGGAAAAACAATGAGTACGGCTTATGCGGATAAATCACAGGGATTTATATTCCGTATTCCGGTGTATAGCAATATGCCGGAGTCAGCAGTGACGTTTTCAGACAGTGGTAATCCGAATAACTGGCTCTCTTCTCTCAGCGTAAGCGGATATGGACTGACACCGTCTTTCCAGGGAGCAGTAACCGATTATTCCGTGATCGTTGGAACCGAGGTAAGCTCGATCAATGTAGGTGCTTCGGCAGTTGCACCGAAAGCGGGAGTTTCCGGGGCGGGAACTTATGCATTGAATTATGGAAATAATGCGATCAACGTAACTTGTGTGTCACAGAGCGGTTCGGCAAAAACCTACACGATCAATGTGGTAAGACAGCAGCCGGCAGCAGACAATACCCAGACACCGGAAAGTGGTGGAACAACGGTTGCGGACGGCGTATCCGTTTCTACCTCCTATAAACTGGGAGATACCGTGATCACAGGTATTACACCGGGAACAGGCGCTTCTTCTGTACTTGCCAATATCTCAGCGGGAAGCGGCACGGTCAAAGTGCTGAAAGCAGATGGCACAGAAAATACCGGTGCAGTCGGAACAGGTAATAAAATTGCAGTATATGCAAATGGAACACTGGTGAAGCAGTATGACGTTGTCATTTACGGTGACATCAATGGAGATGGAAAAATCTCTGTGGTCGATCTGGTCATGATGCAGAAACAGATTCTTGGAACATCACAGCTTTCCGGTGCGTATGCAGCGGCTGCGGATATAAGCAGAGATGGAAAAGTTTCCGTAAAAGACCTTGTGCTTTTGCAGAAACATATTATAAATGCAGCACAGATTGAACAGTAACAGGGCTGTGTGGATAGAAAGAGTTATTTTAGTGAGAAAATACAATTTTCACACATAAGAATGGAGAGTAAAATGAAAAAGAAATTAGGTGTGATCATTACACTGTTAACATTATGCATCTGCCTTATGACACCGCAGATGCATGCCAAGGCGGCTTCCGGAAAAACAACGATCGCTGTGTCTGCCGGTTCCCTGAATATCGGACAGACTGTGACGGTAACGGCAAAAGCATTAAGTGCATCCGGGGACAGTGCATATGCCAATATGGTTTTGACCTATGATGCCGGCATTCTGGAGTTTGTGAGCTGTAATGCAACTTATGGCGGTGGCGGCGGAAGTATTTCGGTAGCGAGTGACAGCTTCAGTGTGACATTAAAAGCAATCAGTGCGGGAAAAGCTTCTATTTCGCTTTCTGCTACGGATGGTGTTATTTACGGTACCGAAGAAGAATTGGATTCCATGGCAGGCAGCAGCACTTCTGTAACGGTCAAAAACGAAGCAGCTGGTGGAAACAGCACGAACAACGGAAGCTCCGGCAGCAATGGAAATGCGGGAAATGGAAGCAGTTCTGGAACAGGAAGTAACAACAATACTGGAAGCAATACGAATACGGCAGCTTTATCCGCAGATAATTCCTTAAAGGCACTGACGATTTCACCGGGAACATTGTCTCCGGCTTTTAAGGGAAGCACCACAAAGTACACGGCAACGGTTGATAATTCCGTGACAAGTATTGCTGTGAGTGCAACACCGGTCAATGAAAAGGCGACGATCGAGTCCGTGACTGGAAATACGAATCTTGCAGTTGGGGCAAACGTTGTTAAGATAGTCGTAAAAGCAGAAAATGGTACAACAGCCACTTATAAAATCACTGTGACAAGACAGGCTGCAGGAACCACCGGAAGTGAGACGACAACTACAGGCGGTGAAAACGTAGACGACGGAAATGGTGACAGCGAGACTCCAGAAGATACTGAGGAAGTGGATGCAACGGAAACTCCGGTGCCGGCGGCAGACGTTGTGATCAATAACACGACCTACCATATCGCAGACAATTTTACAGAGGAACAGATTCCGGCTGATTTTACAGAAGCAACGGTTAATTTCCGGGGAGCGGAATGCAGAGGTCTGACATTCAACAAGGGAACGATCTCTCTGATTTATCTGGAAACAGACAATGTGGATGCAACAACCGGCAGATTCTTTATCTATGATGAGACAAGGGATGTTGTTTATGACTTTATGAAGTTTACAGCAGGGGAGAGCAGTTATGCGATCCCACTTCTGGCACCGCTTGATTCGGTACTGCCGGAGAGTTATGTGCAGGTGTCCCTGCAAATGCCGGAAAATACCGTGATGACCGCTTACCAGCTTCCGGTAGAGGATGGAGAGGAAGCATCTGATTTCTATATCTTTTATGGAGTGAACCAGGATGGAACCGAAGGCTGGTATCAGTATGATGCAGCAGAAGGCACTTACCAGCGTGTGAACGGAAATATTACAGAGACAGCGGATTCTTCTTCGGATGATCTTGCAGCATTGCAGAGCGAGTATGATGAACTCTCAAAGAAATATAAAGATGCAAAATCCTTTTCCAGAAACATGATCGCTGTGCTTATTTTTGTATTGGCAATCGCAGTTGTGATCATCCTGAATATCGTTCTCTTTGGCAGAAAGAAAAAAGGAAAAGACGAACTCTTAGAGGACGATAACGTCGAACTCGAAGATGCAGAGTATGACGAAGATATAGATGAGGATGAAGTAGAAGACACCGAAACTGATAAAAAGCCTC
>OHSF01001283.1_pt1 | contig 11286 bp, 8 predicted proteins | sample 1578551 | NCBI WGS metagenome assembly OHSF01 (sample SAMEA3879601, study PRJEB24766) | human gut metagenome | biome: human-associated habitat; feature: feces | place: USA | collected 1985/1987
GGGAGCGCCACTTTATGAGCAAAAATGAGCTGCGAAGCAGCGGAGAGCGTCGAAGCGCGGTTCATGACAATAGAATGTTCGCGAAGCGTGCATTCTATTGTATTGCGAATGGCGCGAGTGAACTATTCTTCCGTCGCTTTATCCTTTGTGTTGATCCACTTCAGATATGCGTTGATGAAGGGGTCGAGACCGCCGTCCAGTACGCCGTCTGCATTTGCAACCTCCTGATTTGTCCGAAGGTCCTTCACCAGCTTATAAGGCTGCAGGACATAGGAACGGATCTGGTTGCCCCATGCGATATCCTTGATCTCGCCACGGATGTCAGAAAGCTTCTCAGCGTTTTCTTCCTGCTTTAACAGATACAGCTTCGCCTTCAACATCTGCATTGCCTTATCCTTGTTCTGGAACTGAGAACGCTCATTCTGACACTGTACCACGATACCTGTCGGCAGATGCGTGATACGGATCGCGGAAGAGGTCTTGTTGATATGCTGACCGCCCGCGCCGCTGCTTCGGTAGGTATCAATGCGCAGATCCTCCGGGTTGATCTCGATATCCAGATCTTCTTCGATATCCGGCATAACATCCAGAGATACGAAGGAGGTCTGGCGCTTGCCCTGGGCGTTGAAGGGGGAAATCCGGACAAGACGGTGTACGCCTTTTTCCGATTTCAGATAGCCGTAAGCGTTTTCGCCGTTTACCTGGAAGGTAACGGACTTGATGCCCGCTTCTTCGCCGTCCAGATAGTCCAGAACTTCCACGGAAAAGCCCTTTTTCTCCGCCCATCTGGTATACATACGGTACAGCATGCCGCACCAGTCGCAGCTCTCTGTGCCGCCTGCGCCCGCATTGAGCTTTAAGATCGCATTATCCTTATCATATTCGCCGGACAGCAGCGTGCTGATACGCAGCTCATCCAGTTCTTCGATAAACTCATCCAATTCGCCCCGGATTTCTTCTACCATATCCGGATCCTCTTCCTCGTGCCCCATCTCAATCAGGGTTTCGATATCGGAATACTGCGTTTCCAGCTTATTGCACAGCTCCGCAGTATCCTTTAAATTTTTGAGCTCTTTCATCTTGCGGTTGGAGGAATCCGGATCGTCCCAGAAGCCGGGTGCTTCCATTTCCATCTCCAGCTCTTCGATGCGCTTCTTTTTTCCTTCCAGATCCAGGGAATCCTTCACCTCATGAAGGGTATTTTCGTAGCTTTGCAGCTCGAACTTCATCTGATCTAATTCTACCATTGCCATAATATTCGTCCACCTTTACCGGTTCTTTCCGCAGCAGTTTTTGTATTTCTTACCGCTGCCGCAAGGACAGGGATCGTTCGGGTAAATCTTGACGCTTTCCCGCTTTGCAGGCCGTCTCGGACCGCTCTCGTCCTTATTGGTGCCGGTCACCTTTGCTACCTGTTCTCTTTCTACCTTCTGCTCGATGCGGATATGGCAGAGCACGCGGATCGTATCCTCCTTAATGCTCTCTGTCATATTTTCAAACATCTCATAGGCATTCATCTTATATTCTACAAGCGGATCTCTCTGTCCATAGGCCTGCAGGCCGATGCCCTGACGCAGCTGATCCATATCGTCGATGTGGTTCATCCACTTTCTGTCGATAACCTTTAACAGAACAACTCGCTCTGCCTCACGGATCATTTCGGGTTCAGGGAACTCTGCTTCTTTTGTTTCATAGAAACGAACAGCTTCTTCCTTGAGCTGCTGCTTTAAGCTGTCCTTTTTCGGCTTGGAAATCCGTTCCTTTGTGATCGGCTCAAGCGGAATGATCGGAAGCAGCAGAGAATTTAACTCCGCCAGGTTCCATTCTTCGGAATCGTTTTCTTCCCCGATGACCATATCCACCGTATTGTCTACGATGTCGGTAATCATCTTGTAGATCACATCGCGCATGCTCTCTCCGTCCAGAACGCGGCGACGCTCCGCATAGATGATTTCACGCTGCTCGTTGTTGACCTGATCGTATTCCAACAAATTTTTACGGATACCGAAGTTGTTGCCCTCAATCTTCTTCTGTGCGTTTTCAATCGCCTTGGAAAGCATCTTGTGCTCGATTTCCTGACCTTCCGGAATGCCCAGCGCATTGAACATGCTGATCATCTTCTCGGAACCGAACAGTCTCATCAGATCGTCTTCCAGGGAAATATAGAATCTGGATTCACCGGGGTCTCCCTGACGACCGGAACGACCGCGCAGCTGATTGTCGATACGGCGGGATTCATGACGCTCGGTACCGATGATTTTCAGACCGCCTGCTGCCTTTGCTTCTTCATCCAGCTTGATATCCGTACCACGGCCTGCCATGTTGGTTGCAATGGTAACCGCACCGTGAATACCGGCGTCTGCAACAATTTCCGCTTCCAGCTCATGGAACTTTGCGTTCAGCACCTTATGCTGAATGCCTTCCCGGCGCAGCATGCCGGAAAGCTGTTCGGATGCTTCGATCGTAATCGTACCTACCAGAACCGGCTGTCCCTTTGCATGTGCTTCCTTGACCGCTTCCACGATGGCGTTAAGCTTTTCTTTCTTTGTCTTGTAAACCGCATCGTGCAGGTCTTTTCGGATAACCGGGCGATTGGTAGGAATCTCCACAACGTCCATTCCGTAAATATCTCTAAATTCCTTTTCCTCTGTCAGAGCGGTACCGGTCATGCCGGATTTTTTCTCGAATTTATTAAAGAAGTTCTGGAAGGTGATGGTTGCCAGCGTCTTGCTTTCTCTTTTAACCTTAACGTGCTCTTTTGCTTCAATTGCCTGATGCAGACCGTCGGAATAGCGACGTCCGGGCATGATACGTCCGGTAAATTCATCGACAATCAGAACCTGATCCTCTTTTACCACGTAGTCCTTATCGCGGTGCATCAGGTTGTGCGCACGCAGGGCGAGGATGATATTGTTCTGAATCTCGAGATTTTCGGGATCCGCAAGGTTTTCAATATGGAAGAATTTCTCAACCTTTTCGATACCCTCTGCAGTCAGGTTTACAACCTTATCCTTTTCATTTACAACGAAATCACCGTTTTCTTCCTGCTCGATGCCCATGATCGCATCCATCTTGGAAAACTCGCCAACATCGTCACCGCGTTTTAACTGTCTTGCCAAAATGTCACAGGCTTCGTACAGGCTGGTAGATTTTCCGCTCTGTCCGGAAATGATCAGAGGAGTTCTCGCTTCATCGATCAGGACAGAGTCCACTTCATCGATAATGGCGTAATGCAGGTCTCTCTGTACCAGCTGTTCCTTGTAAATCGCCATGTTGTCACGCAGGTAATCAAAGCCCAGCTCGTTGTTGGTGACATAAGTAATATCGCAGGCATATGCTGCCTTCCGCTCTTCCGGCTTCATGCTGTTTAATACAATGCCGACCTTTAAGCCCAGAAATTCATGAATCGCTCCCATCCACTCTGCATCACGGGCTGCCAGGTAATCATTGACCGTTACAACGTGTACACCCTTACCCTCCAGCGCGTTTAAGTAAGCGGGAAGCGTGGATACCAGCGTCTTACCTTCACCGGTTTTCATTTCTGCGATACGTCCCTGATGCAGGATAATACCGCCGATCAGCTGTACGCGGAAATGCTCCATGTTCAGGACACGACGTCCCGCTTCCCGAACCGTTGCATACGCTTCCGGCAAAAGGTCGTCTAAGGTCTCGCCCTGCGCCAGACGTGTTTTATATTCTTTCGTCTTATCTTTCAGCTGTTCATCCGTCAGCGCCATCATGTCGTCACGCAGAGACTCAATTTTATCCACGATCGGAAGGATTCGCTTTAACTCTCTTTCGCTGTGTGTACCAAAAACTCTTTCAATGACATTCATCCGTTATTCTCCATTCAAATGCGCCCGCCGGACGCCTTACTCCTGCCAAAACAGGGCAAAAAGAGCCCTCTTTGCCACCATAACTAAAAAACTAAAGGTTATTTTAACAGATTAAGCCCGAAAATGCAAGGCGCGCGCCCCTTTGGCAACAGGTTGTTACAGTTTTTTCACAAATTCTTAATATATGATTCCCGGCTTTGTGACCCGCAAAAAAACTGCGGAAGCCTTTTTTGACCTCCGCAGTATCTTTTGATCCTTTCCTGCTGCCTTTTAGAAGATCGCAGGAATGTTCTGTATCAGCTTAATATTCTTTTGCAGCTTCTTCTCCACGGATAACGCGCAGACCACCCTGTGCCAGAGCCAGCAGCTCGTCCTCACCGGGATATACAGTGAACGGAGCGATCCAGCCAAGCTTTTCTTCCAGCATCTTCCTGGTAACAGGTGCATATGCAATACCGCCGGTCAGAATGATCTGATCAACCTTACCATTTAATACTGCTGCCATTGCACCAGCATCCTTGGAGATCTGATAGAAGAAGGCATCTCTTACCAGAGCGGCATATTCGTCACCCTCTTCTGCCATCTTCTGCATATCACGGAAATCGTTGGTGTGCAGATAAGCATTTAAGCCGCCGTTTCCGCAGATCTTTTTATAAACTTCCTTCTCCGTATATTTACCGGAATAGCACATTTTAACCAGATCGCCAACCGGAACGGTACCTGCTCTCTCCGGAGAGAATGCACCCTCACCGTCCAGGATGTTGTTTACATCTACAACCTTGCCCTGGCTGTGCGCACCAACAGAAACGCCGCCGCCCAGATGGATTACGATCAGGTTCAGATCTTCGTATTTTACGCCGTGCTCTTTTGCATATCTTCTTGCAACAGCCTTCTGGTTCAGCGCATGGAAAATACTTCTTCTGGGAAGCTCAGGCATACCGGAAAGGCGCGCAACAGGCTCCAGCTCATCCACAACGACAGGATCTACGATATAAGAGGGAACACCGATCTCATCACCGATTTCCCGTGCAAGGATACCGCCTAAGTTAGAAGCATGCTGACCCTGTACACCCTTTTTCAGGTCTGCAAGCAGCTCATCGCTTACGGTATATGTGCCGCCCGGGATAGGCTTTAACAGACCGCCGCGACCTACGATCATATCGAAACTCTTAACATCGAAATCTTTTGCCTTCAGGAAGTCCAGGATAATGTTCTTTCTGAAATCCTTCTGGTCGATAATGGACGCATACTGTGCAATCTCTTCTGTGGAATGACGCAGTGTTTCTTCAAATAACAGGTTCTCATCCTCGAATACACCGATCTTGGTGGAGGTGGAACCGGGATTGATAATCAGACTCTTGATTGCCATATCTGTCTCCTTTTTGCAGCTTCCAGTTATGCTGCGAAATTATTTGTTTTTCTTTAAGCCTTCTGCTACAACCGCTGCCAGAGCGATGGAATTTACCTTGGTCTGGAAGGTATCGGAACGACTGGTCAGGATTGCGGGAACCTGAGTACCGGTGAGGATACATCCGTTCTTTACCTCTGCAGTGTGTACCAGAGTCTTGTATACCAGGTTGCCGGCGTGGATATCAGGGAACAGCAGGATATCTGCATCGCCCTGGATCTTACGGTCAGTAGCACCCTTATGCTTTGCAGCTTCCGGATCAATTGCCAGATCCATAGACAGAGGGCCATCTACGATACAGCCTGTGATCTTGCCTTCTTCGTTCATCTTAGTCAGCTCAGCAGCTTCAACGGTAACAGGCATCTTGGGGTTTACAACCTCAACTGCTGCCAGAGGAGCAACCTTCGGACACTCAATACCGCATGCATGTACAACCTCTACGGTATTTTCAATGATATGTACCTTATCTTCCAGGGTAGGATATGTCATAAATGCAACGTCTGTCAGGAACAACAGCTGCTTAATGCCTTTTACTTCAAAACAGCATACGTGGGACAGCGGTTTGCCGGTGCGCAGACCAACTTCCTTGTCCAGAATGCTCTTTAAGAAAGATTTGGTATCGATCAGACCTTTCATATACATGTCAGCAACGCCGTCATGTGCCAGCTTAACTGCCTTTAAAGCAGCCTGCCAGTGATCCGGCTCGTTGATGATTTCGTAAGGAGTCAGGTCGATATTTAAACCTGCAGCGATCTCGCGAATCTTTGCTTCATCACCAACCAGGATAGCATCTGCAAAGCCCTGTTTTCTTGCTTCTTCTACAGCTTCCAGAATCGGAGCATCTTCTGCTACAGCAACAGATACTTTCTTTTTGCCGTACTCTTTGACCTTGGAGATCAGTTCTTCAAAATTTGCACTCATCTTTCTACACCTCATTTTTTCTTCTGAAACCTGTGCGCGTCCACAAAACACGCACTTCACCATCCAAAATAATAACACTTACCCACTTGCGGGTCAAGCGATAATCTCCGCAAATACCGCATTTGCTGCCTTTGCAAGATCCTCCGGAGTCAGTTCGATCTGCGATCCGATCCGTCCGCCGCTGACGATCATTGTCTGCAATGTCTGAGCACTGGCATCGATTACCGTTTTATACTGTTTTTTCATGCCGACTGCCGTACAGCCGCCGCGGATATAGCCGGTGATCTGGTTGATATCCTTTACATGGATCATCTCCAGAGATTTCTCTCCGACCGCTTTTGCCGCTTTCTTCAAATCCAGCTCCTCTGCCACCGGGATCACAAAGACAAAATAGGCCTTGCTGTGTCCCTGCGTTACCAGCGTCTTATAGACCTGCTCCGGTTTTAAGTTCAGCTTTTCCACGATCTGCATGCCGTCGATAAATTCGTCGCATTCGTAGGTATAATGGGTATACGGAATCTTCATCCGATCCAGAATCCGCATCGCGTTTGTTTTGATTTCTTTTTCTTTCGCCATATATTCTGTCATCCCTTTCCAGCGACAAGTATATCAAATTCGGGGATAGGATACAAGCCTACGGCATACATGATCGCATTTTGACACTGCTTTGCCTCCCCGTTATGGGCAACAGCGATCACCTTGCCGCCACGAAAAAAGACCCGCCTCATCGACGGGTCTTTCCTGTATATATTCTATATACAATTAGTTCTTTGCAGCCTTTGCTTCTTTGATCTTCTCGGTCAGAGCAGGCAGGATCTTGTTCAGATCGCCAACGATGCCGTAGTCAGCAACGTCGAAGATCGGAGCTGTCTCATCTTTGTTGATTGCAATGATGATGTCAGACTCTTCCATACCAGCCAGGTGCTGAATTGCACCGGAGATACCGATTGCAAAGTATACATGAGGACGAACGGTCTTACCGGTCTGTCCAACCTGCAGGTCTTTGGACTTCCAGCCAGCATCTACAACTGCACGGGAGCAGCTTACGGTACCGCCAAGAGCTTCTGCCAGATCATCCAGCAGTTTGAAGTTCTCTGCGCTGCCTACACCACGGCCGCCGGATACCAGGATCTTAGCGTCCATGATATCTTCTACGTCAGATACAGCCTTTACGATATCCAGGATCTCAACATATTTGTTGTTGGGAACGAATCCAGGATTGAACTCTTCGATAACAGCCTGTGCGCCTTCCACACGCTCAGCCTTCTGCATAACGCCAGGACGAACGGTAGCCATCTGAGGACGGAAGTTCGGACAAGCGATGGTAGCAATTGTGTTGCCGCCGAATGCAGGACGAGTCATCAGCAGCTGGTTGTGCAGCTGTTCTCTGCCCGGGATCGGGTTGATCGGGAAATCGCCGATTTCCAGCTGTGTGCAGTCTGCGGTCAGACCGGTGTGGATTCTTGCGGATACACGGGGACCTAAGTCACGGCCGATTGCTGTTGCGCCAACCAGCATGATTTCGGGTTTGTACTTCTTGATAACCTCAGCCAGTGCATGTGCATAAGGCTCGGTTCTGTACTCTTTTAATTCAGGATCATCTACAACGATGATTCTGTCTGCGCCGTACTCAGCCAGCTCTTTGGTAAGACTCATAACGTCGCTACCGATTAAAACTGCAGTTACTTCTGTGCCAAGATCCTTTGCCAGATCTTTTCCTTTGCCCACCAGCTCCAGTGCAATACCGTTTAACTTGTTGTCTACCTGCTGTGCAAAGACAAATACGCCTTTATATTCTTCTAAGTTCATCTCATTCACCACGCTTTTCTATAATTTGTTAAATTACATGTTTGGTCAGTAACTTGTCCATAATATAGTCAACAGACTCTGCCGGATCAAGAGCAACCTTTTCGCCTGCGCCCTTACGAACCTTATCAGATGCCTTTGCGATCTGGGTCGGAGATCCCTTCAGACCAAGGTTGGAATCATCCACATCCTTTAAGTCTTTTCTGCCCCAAACGGTGATCTCTGCATCATAAGCATCGAAGATTCCGCCGGGAGTCATGTAACGGGGCTCGTTTAACTCTGCCAGTGCAGTAACCAGGCAGGGCATTTTTGCTTTCAGAACGTGATATCTGTCATCGTACTGACGCTCAACGATTACGGAATCGCCTTCGACCTTTAAGTTCTGAGCGTAGCTGATAACCGGAATATCCAGATGCTCGGCCACTTTCTGAATCGGCCATAAAACAGCTTCCTGTGCGATTTCGATATCTGATTTCATCTATTCATTCTCCTTTGCCTGTGTTTGACATGTTCTATGCTTTTGTATGCCGGTATCAGAGGATTTCCTCTACCAGCTGTTCAAACTCTGTTTCGGTCATCAGTACCTTACGGGGCTTGGTACCCTCTTCTTCACCGACGACACCGACCTCCGCCAGCTGATCCATAAGCCGGGCGGCGCGGTTAAAGCCGATCTTAAAGACTCTCTGCAGCATACCGATCGATGCTTTGTCCTTTTCGATAATAAAGCGTCCCGCATCTGCAAAGTAGGCATCATATTCCGGTCCGGATGAGCCGGATGCAGCACTGCCCGAAGAGGTTCCGATGGATTTCATCTTTTCCTCGATTTCATTGCTGGCATCGTAAACATTACCGATGTTCTGATTTTTTAAGAAATCTACGACATCAGACACTTCATTATCCGAAACGAATGCACCCTGCACCCGGACAGGCTTGGAATAGCCCTGTGGGTAAAAGAGCATATCGCCCTTTCCGAGCAGCTTCTCTGCTCCGTTCATATCCAGAATGGTACGGGAATCGACGCCGCTGGAGACCGCGAATGCGACACGGCTCGGCATGTTCGCCTTAATCAGTCCCGTGATGACATCGACGGAGGGGCGCTGAGTCGCAATGATCAGATGGATGCCTGCCGCTCTTGCAAGCTGTGCCAGCCGACAGATCGCTTCTTCCACCTCTCCCGGCGCAACCATCATCAGGTCGGCAAGCTCATCCACGATAATGACGATCTGCGGAAGGTCGTTGGGTATGCCCTCTTCTCCCTTTTGTCTTCGTTCTTCGAGCTTCTTATTATATCCTTTTAAGTCGCGGACATTGCTGTCTGCAAATTTCTGATATCGGTCGGTCATTTCCGCAACGCCCCACTGCAGCGCAGCCGACGCTTTTTTCGGATCGGTTACGACAGGAATTAACAGGTGCGGAATGCCATTGTACACACTCAGCTCTACGACCTTGGGGTCGACGAGGATCAGTTTGACTTCCGAAGGCTTCGCCTTATATAAAATGCTCATAATCAGCGTATTGATGCAGACGGATTTCCCGGAACCGGTGGATCCTGCGATCAGCATATGCGGCATCTTTGCAATGTCGGATACGACCACCTTGCCGGCGATGTCCTTGCCGACTGCAAAAGCAATTTTGGATGGGAAGTTCGAAAACGCATCCGTTTCCAAAAGCTCCCGCAGTCCGACTGCCATCGTCTCTTTGTTCGGAACCTCGATACCGATTGCGGCCTTGCCGGGAATCGGTGCTTCAATTCGGATATCTGTCGCAGCGAGGTTTAGCTTGATATCGTCTGCCAGACCCAGAATCTTGCTGACTTTTACGCCATGATCGGGCTGCAGCTCATACCGGGTTACGGTAGGTCCCTGGCTGATATCTGTAACAGTGACCTTTACGCCGAAGGTCTGCAGCGTATCCTCGAGGTGCTTCGCCGTTTCTCTCAGCTCGCACTCGCTGTCCATATTATTGGCGTTGTTGCTTTTATGTAGCAGCGACAGCGGCGGATAATGGTATACGACAGGCTTTGGTGGCTGTTGCGCCGCATGCTTTTCCTGTTCTTTCTGTTTCTTAGCAAGCTCCTGACCAACGACAGTGGCTTCTGCGGCGGTCTGCGGTGCTTTGGGGGGCACAGCTTTGGGGCGCGGCACTCCGGTACTTTGCAGGTTTGGGGTTGGAATCACGGTCGGCTCCTCCGCAGTGTCCATGTTGTCATTCCATGGAAGCTTGGGCGGCACAGCGTCGAATTTGTCCGAATCCGACTGTTCCAATTCCTGTGCAGGAGCAAGCTCCTGTGATGCACAGGCAGGCTGTGTATCCATATGCAAGGTAACCTCCGGTGCAGAAGTTTCCACCACAGAAGTTTCCACCCTGGATTCCAGTGGTACAAATGCTTCTGTCTGCTGCGGCTGTTTCGGTTCCAGGTAGTGAACCTCTTTCATATCCTGATAAACATCCGCCTGCGGCTGGCTGGTCACAGGGGCCTGCATTCCCGATAAAAATGCATCCGCCGGTTCTGCGGTGTTGTCCTGGGGTACAGGGGTTGTGTCACTGTCATTGTTCAAATATGCGGAATGAATCCGCACATGGCTCATTAAAGCTGAGCCGGATGCATCCGCTGCAGCCGCAGGAATGCTCTCTTCTGCTGTGATGATCGGTGATGTCGCTAAAACAGCTGCCCCACTCGCAACCGCTGCATCGGGAAACGTTTCATTCCTGCGGTCTGCATCGAGGTTGACACTTACCGGTCTGACGGTATACTGCTCCGTCACCTGACCGGGATTTTCTGTTATGGTGATTTCGTGCATGTCCTCGCGACGGCCGACAGATGCCTTGCGCAGCGTCGTGTCCGCCATAATGCCCGTGCTTTTTTTCTCCATCCGGAATATCTGATCTGCATCCTGACGTGCCTGAGCCTCTTCCTTACGGCGTTGTTTGGCTTCGCGCTGCTGCTCTGCGTTAAGCTGCTTCTGGCGGGCGAGCTGTTTTCTTTCTTTTTCGCGGGCGAGTTCTTCTTCTCTGCGTTTCTCGGAACGTTCTTCGTTTTCCTGGCGGAGACGTTTGCTGCGCTCTTCGGTTGCCTGTCGGCGCTGTTCATAGCGCTCTTCGCTCTCTTTCCGGCGTCTTTCGCTGCGCTCGCGGTACCTCTGCGCATCGGAACGTGCCGTCTCATAGACATATCTGCCAGAAGTCTTTACACCGTTCACAAACGAACGCTCTGTGATAATAACTGTGCAGATAATCACCAACACCAACAAAAGCAGTACTGTGCCGACCATGCCAAGAAGCCGGTGCAGCCCCCAGGCAAGGGAGCCGGATATG
>OHSF01001286.1_pt1 | contig 11282 bp, 11 predicted proteins | sample 1578551 | NCBI WGS metagenome assembly OHSF01 (sample SAMEA3879601, study PRJEB24766) | human gut metagenome | biome: human-associated habitat; feature: feces | place: USA | collected 1985/1987
CATATCGTTTGAACCTCCTTTCCGGTTTGTCTGAAACTGTGATAAAAACCCTTTCACTTATATAGGTACAAAAAAACGAAAAAACTCTCACCCAAAACGCATAATTTTTCACAAAAATTTGAGAGCTGCCAAAAAGCAGCTCTCAAAGAGTGGATATTCGGTTATTACTTCCGTGATAATCGGAAAACGGATAGCCTTCCTGCCGCCACCAGCAGCACCGGCAGGGCGTAGGCGATGTACTGCGCCGTGCCGCCGTGGGCGATGAGCAGATTGTATATGGCATGGAATGTGATGGCCGCGCCCAGCAGCCCGCAGGTGCCGGCCACCTTCAGCCACGTCCGCCGCCATGTGTAGGCAAGCCCGCCGCCCACGATCAGGCCGCACAGCACGTGCATCGCTCCCGTGCCGAAGCCCCGGAAGAAGATGAAGGAGAAGCGGTCCGCGCCGTTCTGAATGAGATAGCACACATTTTCAAAGGTGGCGAAGGCGAGGGCAACCGTGATGGCGGCAGCCTTGATTTTATCGCCCTCCGGCTCGAACACCAGAAGATAGAACACCAGCGGCAGCAGCTTCATCATTTCCTCCACCACCGGCGCGATCTCCGCCGTGGCGGCAAGGGCGTCCGCCTGACACACCGCCGCGAGGAAGGTGTTGATATAGGCCGAAAGCAGGCACACACCCATCCCGGCAATGCAGAACAGGAAGAAGCGGAGCTGTCGCCTGCCCATGCACAAGGCGGCTACCAGCAGGGGGGATACCATGCAGAGGAAGATATTTTCAATATAGGTCATGCGTCCACCGCCTTTCTCGTGGCGGGCAGCAGCCCCAGAATGGCGAGCGTCAGCAGCATATCGCACCAGAAGGTGGGGCTTGCCGGTGAGGTATCCGGCCAGAAGCAGCCCGCCGTCCACAGCAGGTATTCTGCGTACACAAAGCACAGCACGCCGATGTGAAACCACCGCATATTCCGCGCTGTGCCCGTCTGCGTTTTCGCATAGGCAAGCCCTCGAATGGCGCAGAAGGAGAGCCATATCATCATGCCGCACCAGATCAGGTTGGAGAGAATGTCCCCGAAGGTGCAGTAGAACGCCAGCAGCGGCACGCCGAACGCAGGCGCAAGCCACGCCCTGCGGCAGCGGAAGGCGCGTTCCTCCGGGGTGGAGAGCGTGGCCTGCAAAATGTGCAGGAAAATTACGCTGGCCACCCAGCCGAACTCCGACACATAAAAGACCCGCGGCGTGGTATCGAACAGCAGCAGATACAGCGTCCAGTAGAGCGCGCCGAGGGCAAAGCAGCCGTAGAAGCACAGCAGCAGAAAATACGCCTGCCTGCGGCTTTTCCGGTAGGCGATACCCGAAAGCAGCGCGCCGACGAACGTGACCAGCAGTTGCAGCAGGTTCTCAATCAGCTCCATGAATCCCCTCGCTTTCTTTGTTCTGATCGTCCTCCCGGTTCATCTGCCGCAGCCGGAAGCACAGAACGGTCACGCACACGCCGAGTAAAAACGCCAGCAGCCCGATGACGATGTATCCCAAGGCAGTGCCGCTGTGAAAGATGCTGGCCGCCGTTTCAAAGCCGGAGTAGTCGCCGGTCTGGATGCTTGCGGCAATGCCGGGCATGGCGAGGGACGCGCCTATGAGCAGCACAAGGCACGCCGCCACAGCGGAAGCCATGGTGATCGTATTGCGCCGCAGCCGTTTCTCCTGTTCAATTTTAGCAATGCGCCGCTTGGTCTCCGTGACCCGTTCCTCATGACTCCGCATTTGTGATTCCCTCCCGTTCCAGCAGCCTTCGCAGGCTCTCTTTTCCGCGATACACCATGTTGGTGATCTGTTTTACCGTTTTTCCCGTGACCTCCGCCGCCTGCGCGTAGCTCATATCCTCAAAATAGGTGAGATACAGGACTTCCCGATAGTCCGGGTTCATTTCGCTCATGCAGAAATGCAGAATGCGGTTTCGCTCCTCCGTCCGGATGACCTCCTCCGCCAGCAGCCGTCCGTCCGGCTCGTCTGCAAGCGCGTCGAGGCTGAACAGGGGCTTCCGCTTGCTCTTATGGCGCAGCGCCATGTGCCGCGCCGCCTTATAGAGATACGCCTTGAAGCCGCCGTCCCGGATGCGGGGCTTTTTCGTGAACAGATAGGCGAAAACGTCCAGCATCAGCTCCTCCGCCTCGTGAACGTCGTGCAGATAGCCGTCAATATACAGGGTCAGGGGGTCGCCGTATTTCTTCATCAGGGCCTCCAGCCCTGCGTCGTCGCCGTTCAGATATTGGCGGTAAAAAGCCTCGTCGCAGGTCATAGCGTTCACTTCCTTTTTGCGGATGCTTCCAATTCCAATGCGGAGAGGATCCGCATGGATAATACTCAATACAATACATTATATACGAATATCCGAATAAAAAGCAAGCCCACACGGATGACACACCAAACGAGCAATCCAGAAACTCATTCTCTTCCGGCTCCATTTGCTCCTGTTTTCCAGCTTCTATCGGCTGTTCACTGCTCTGTGCCGGTAACCAAAATAAAAAAAGTCCATGCATCTGTATCTCTACAAACACATGGACGAATTCACTGCCACTCTTGATATTTGGCGTATCCTTCCTACGAATTACTACACACTTTTTTCTTTTACCTAATTTCTTATGCTACCATACTTCCCTGAAAACCTCAATGCGTTTTTCTTAATGTCGCCGGTCTATACCGGCATTATTATAATAAGCTGCTTTTTCCTGATACATTCTGCGTTCAGCTTCCATCAGCAAGAGGTCAAATCCACGCTCCCAGCTTTCCTGCCATACTGATCCGACTGCCATTACTACATCTTTTTTCTTCATGCCAGCCTTCATACGTTCTATCCGCTGCTTCAGTTCCTCTTCTCCGATACCTGCACACAGTGCCAGAAGTTCATCCCCTCCAATACGGAACAGTCCATAGTCTGAAAATTCCTCACGGAGTAATTCGCCGGCACGCAGAATGAGCTGGTCACCTGCCTGATGACCTAAAGTATCATTTACCCTTTTCAGTCCTGTAATATCGCAATACACCACACCAAAGCCTGAAGTCCCTGATGCATCTGTAACATACTGTTCCATGGCAAACCGGTTTCCAAGTTTCGTAAGCTGGTCACTATAGCTCATCCGTTCCAATTCCCGCACCAGATTACGCCTTCTGATGCTGGAGACAATAAAATATCCCATAATCTGAAGCATATTAGAAGTATAATCCAACATTTTTTCGGGAGGATTATCAACTCCATAAAAACCGATGATTTTCTGCCCTTCATACAGTGGAACTACTACCAGCGTTGAAATATTCTGTTGTTTCAGATTCTCATACTGCAGTGGATCACTCTCACGTATATTTTCCAGATTACCAATGATAATATTTTTGCCTTCCCTAAAATTGCGGTACCAGTTCTCGCATACTTCAGCCGGAACATTCTGCAAATTATCTTTCTCAGGCCTGATACCATTCGCTACCCATTCATAGGTGTTATCGTCATTTCCCAATAAGTTTTTTTCAAAAATATAGGTACGTTCTCCATTCAATGCCTTTCCAAGATATTCCAGAATAATTTCCAGCGACTGTTCTGACGTAGGGGCATTTAACGAAATTCTTATGCCCTCATTTATAATAGCCTCCATATTTTCATAGTTTTGAATCAGACTTCCCTGTTTTTCTTCGTTGCTGACATCCAGTGCAATTTCTACCCGGTAACGTCGACCATCCTGTTCCAGCATAGTATCCTTCAACAACAGATGTTTGCCAAGAACCGGATTATAATACTTCCATTCTTTAAACTCACCTTCTACCAGTTCCTGATTATTGCACATACTACAAGGGGCGGCATTATGCTGCATCACCTCATAACATTTCTTTCCTTTTATTTCCTCCTGGGTCTGAAATCCAAAGTTTTCCCGTGTTTTCCGGTTCATATACACAAGCTCATATGTATCAACATCTGAGACATATACAAGTTCATTAAGATTTTCAAAGAAATTCCAAATCTTTTCCACTGTTTCTATCCTTTCCGTCAATTACATTACTTACATTTTATCCCTGGACATCATTTTATCTCTCCGGCAGCACCAAAAACAGTCCCATTAATCAGTGACTGCACCAATCAGTTCATTGATATCTTCAACTCCATTATTTTCCATATAATCCTGTATACCATTGATAATATCAATCGTTGCGGTAGGATTAGTAAAGTTTGCAGTTCCCACAGATACTGCGGTTGCTCCTGCCAGTATCAGTTCCAATGCATCTTCAGTGCTCTGTACACCTCCCATTCCGATAATCGGAATATTCACTGCCTGGGCTGCCTGATATACCATACGCACTGCAATTGGATGCACTGCCGGTCCGGACATCCCACCAGTTCTGTTTGCTAAAGCAAATTTTCTGCGGTTTACATCAATCTTCATTCCAGTCAGTGTATTAATCAGGGAAATCACATCTGCTCCGCCTGCTTCTGCCGCTTTTGCCATCTCTGTAATATCCGTTACATTCGGGCTCAATTTCATAATAACCGGCTGTCTTGCATATTTTTTCACTTCTTTTGTAATTTCTTCTACAGAAGCTGCATTCTGTCCAAAGGCAATACCGCCTTCTTTGACATTTGGGCAGGAAATATTGATTTCCAGCATATCTACCGGCTGTTCGGCCAGTCTTTCCACAACTTCTATATAATCGGAGGCTGTTTTTCCACAAACATTTACAATAATGCGTGTGTCATAGTGGGTAAGAAATGGAATATCACGCTGTACAAATACATCAATACCAGGATTCTGTAAACCGATAGCATTTAACATTCCACCGTACACTTCTGCCACACGAGGGGTCGGATTCCCCGGCCATGGTACATTGGCAACACCTTTCGTCACTACTGCACCCAGTTTATTCAAATCTACAAATTCACTGTATTCCTGACCGGAGCCAAAGGTTCCGGATGCTGTCATAATCGGGTTCTTCAATAATACTCCTGCCAGATTTACTCTTGTATTCATTAAAGTTCCACCTCCTCAGCCCGGAAAACCGGTCCTTCTTTACATACACGTTTGTTATTGACATTGGAATGTTCGTCCTTGTCCTTAGACTGGCACACGCAGGCTAAACAGGCTCCGATTCCACAAGCCATACGTTCTTCCATGGAAATCCAGCACTCAATCTGTTTCTCTTTTGCATATTCCTTAATAGCTGCCAGCATCGGCTTTGGTCCGCAGGCATAGATAATATCTGCTGTCAGCCCATTTTCACGGATGGCATCCAATACATTTCCTTCTGTCCCGGCACTTCCGTCCTCAGTTGCCACATAGACTTCTCCTTCTTCACGAAATTCATCCATCAGGAAAAGCTCATCCCGGAAACCAAGTACCATCTGCTTTTCACAGTCCAATTCTTTTGCCAGCTCTAACATTGGTGGAATACCAATTCCACCACCAATTAAGAACGCTTTCTTTTCTTTCTTCGGAAATCCATTTCCCAGCGGTCCTGTTATATTAAGAATTCCGCCGGTATGCATACCGGAAAACTCTTCTGTTCCCTTTCCAACTTTACGGTATACCAGACGGATGGCATTATCCTTTTTATCAATTTCACAGATACTGATTGGTCTTGGAAGCAGCCTGCTTCCTTCATTACAATATACAGATACAAACTGACCTGCTTTTGCATGCGCTGCAATCTCTTCCGTACGCAGCCACATACTGTAAATGTCATCCGCAATTTCTTCCTGGCGGATAATAATCGCCTGTTCTTTAAACTTCTCTGCCATCTTCTTCTCCTATCTTGCCTGTAAAGCTCCATCGATATCTTTTATCATTGCCTCTACTGCTGCTCTGGATGCATCTGCAAAATGTTCTGCTCCAAAAGATGCATAAGCCTCCTGCTTATATGCTGCAATGATTCCACGGGATGAATTGACAATTGCACCCAGTCCGTTTTCGTCGAAGTAATGTACTAAGTCCGCTCCTTTTCCACCCTGGGCACCGTATCCCGGAACCAGGATAAAGCTCTTTGGCATTACTTTACGAAGGACTTTTCCTATCTCCGGATAGGTTGCTCCTACTACTGCTCCCACATAGCTGTAGTTATCTCCCATGACTTCTTCGCCCCACTGTGCTACCTTTTCACCGACATATTCATACAGTGGTCTGCCATCAATTAATCTGTCCTGGAATTCTCCACTGGATGGATTGCTGGTCTTAACTAAAATGAAGATACCTTTTTTCTCTTCTTTACATACTTCCAGGAAAGGCTTGATTCCGTCTGAACCAAGATATGGATTAACGGTTGCAAAGTCTTCATCAAAAGCAGAAAGCTTCTTACTTCCCACCTGGACTTTACCAAGATGTCCCACTGCATAAGCTGCGGATGTAGAACCGATATCGCCACGTTTTACATCTCCGATTACCACAAGGTCTTTGGAGTGGCAGTAATCTACTGTCTTCTGATATGCTTTCACACCCTCTGTTCCAAACTGCTCATACATGGCAATCTGTGGTTTTACAGCAGGAATCAGATCATAAGTGGCATCTACAATTGCTTTGTTAAACTGCCAGATTGCTTCTGCTGCACCCTCTAAAGTCTCACCACGCTCCTTAAATGCTGCTGCCTTAATATGTTCCGGAACATAATCTAACATCGGATCTAAGCCGACAACGATTGGTGCATGGGTTTTCTCGATTTTTTTAATTAATTTGTTAATCATATCTTTAAGCCTTTCTTTTTCTTATTCTTCTGCTGCATCATATACAATTTTGCCGTCACAGATAGTCATCATTACTTTACCAGTTACTTTTCTGCCTTGGAATGGTGTATTCTTTGCTTTCGACCAGAACTTGTTCTTATCAATGGCATAAGTGCATTCCGGATCAAAAAGCATGACATCTGCCATTCTTCCCTCTTCCAAAGTTCCTTTCTTCAAATGAAGAATCTGTGCCGGGTTATAGCTCATCTTCTCTACCATCTGCATCGGTGTTAAGTATCCACCCAGCACGAGTTCTGTATAAGTCAGTGCTGCTGCAGTTTCCATTCCAACGATTCCGAATGGTGCCTTTACCATGCTGCTATTTTTTTCATCTGCTGTATGCGGTGCATGGTCTGTAGAAATGACTTCCATGGTTCCGTCGGAAAGTCCCTTTTTCAATGCCTCCACATCATCTTTCCGGCGGAGTGGCGGATTCATCTTATAATTAGTATCTCCCTCTACCATATCATCTGATGTCAGTGTAAAATGATGCGGACATACCTCTGCGGATACCGGAATATGCTCTAACTTGGCATATTTTACCATGATTACACTGTTCTTTGTGGAGCAGTGGCAAAGATGCAGGTGTGCACCGGTATCTTTGGATAACAGGATATTTCTTGCAATCATGATATCTTCTACGGAATTGGTAATTCCAGCCAGTCCCCACCGTTTTGCATTCTCATCCTCGTTGACCACGCCGGAGCCAACCAGATTCTTATCTTCGCAATGTGACAGTACCGGAATGTTACAGTCTCTTGCTACCAGCATGGCATCTCTTGCAAGAAGTGAATTCATGACTGATTTGCCATCTTCACTGATTGCAGGGCTTCCTGCCTCCACCATCTCTTTGATGTCAGCTAATTCCTCTCCCTGCTGTCCTTTTGTTACAGCACCAACCTGTAATACATGCACCAGTCCGACACTTTCTGCCTTATGATGTACATAACGTACCACATCAGCATTATCTACCACCGGCTTGGTATTTGGCATTGCAAGTACCGTGGTATATCCGCCTCTTGCTGCGGAACGGGTTTCTGTTTCAACATCACCCTTATGAGTAAATCCTGGATCCCGCAAATGCACATGCATATCAACGAGTCCCGGCATTACATACAGTCCTTTGGCATCGATAGTCTTCTCTGCCTTTTTCTTGATATTTTTTCCTCTTTTGGTAATGACTCCATCTTCTATGAAAAGGTCCATTACATCATCTGTTTTCGTAGCCGGATCTAAAATGCGGCCACCTTTTATTAAGATTGTCATGTGGAATACCTCCTGTTGCTCCTATTTTAGCATACAAGCAGTTCTGGGGCAATCTGCTCATGCATGTATTTTCTCAAATAGCTCCGGAGGTACATATGCTTCTATACGGATTCCCTCCGGCAGATATTCTTCTGCTATTAATTCTCCTGTTTCTCTTATCTGCTGCAGCAATCCACCCTTGTCATATGGCAGCACTGTCTCAAGATAGTGTTTGTTCTCCCGCAGTATCCGGGCGAGGCAGTCTTTCAGTTCTTCTAGTCCATCACCTCTTGCTGCAGATACCCGTAAAGTAATATCTGCCCTGCCATCCCGCAATGGTTCCCGGTCTGTAATAGCATCCTGCTTATTAAACAATGTCAATATCTTTTTATCTGTAACCTCTAACTGGTGCAATGTCTCATATACAATATGCATCTGCTTGGCAGCCTGTGGATTGGATGCATCCACCACATGAATGATAAAATCTGCATACTTAGCTTCCTCTAAAGTACTACGGAAGGCATCAATCAGATGATGCGGCAGTTTTCGGATAAACCCTACCGTATCCGTAAGCAAAAGCTTCTGGCTTCCCGGAAGTTCTAACATTCTGGTAGTCGGGTCTAAGGTTGCAAAAAGTTTATCCTCTGCAAGAATTCCAGCTCCGGTCAGAGCATTTAAAAGGGTTGATTTACCGGCATTGGTATACCCTACAATTGCTGCCACCGGAACATGATTCCGCTGTCTTGCCACACGATTCACTTCCCGGTGCCGTTTCACTTCCTCTAACTCCCGTTTGAGCTGGCTGATTCTTGATGCAATCAGACGACGGTCTACCTCTAACTTTTTCTCTCCCGGACCTCTCGTTCCAATTCCTCCTCCCAGCCTTGACATACTCTTTCCTATGCCGGAAAGACGACTCATGCGGTAACGAAGCTGTGCCAGTTCCACCTGTATCTTTCCTTCACTGGTAGATGCTCTGGCAGCAAAAATATCAAGGATAATTAAGGTTCTGTCCATCACTTTTACGTTCAGGGTATCTGAAAGATTCCGAAGCTGTGCCGGGCTTAGTTCGTCATCGCAGACAATTCCTGTTGCATTGGTCCATGCAATTTCATCCAGCAGCTCTTCTACTTTTCCGCTACCAATATAAAGCCCCGGATGTATTGTCTGACGGTTCTGGATTACCCTGCCCACCGTTACTGCTCCGGCAGTCTTCACCAGCTCCTCCAATTCATCCAGGGAGTCTTCTGTATCATCGCCATCCTGGCTGCTTACGCCAACCAGGATGACTCTTTCTTCCATTTCATTGTTTTCAAAAAATTCAGGCATAAAATATCCTTTTCTTACTTTCTGTTTATGCAAACACACTCTGTCCGTTCTGGGATAATCCTGCAGAAATATTTAAAATTGCAGCAAAATCATTCTGTAATTCATTTGAGCATTTCTCTGCTTCCAGATAAATTTCTTCTGCTTTTTCCGCGTTCTCATCAAACAGTGCCTGCTGCACTTCTTTTCCATATCCATGGAATCTTCTGTGTTTCTCTGCCAGTGCATTCCAGACCGGTGCAATTGCCGGATTTTCCGGATGCATGGAATAGTAAAAATGACCAAAGCCACATTTTGTATCATCAAATTGTAACGTAAGGACATTCTTCTCAGTTACCATGGTATGTAGAGTCTCAAGCCATGCCCTATGTGCTTCCATTGCTTTTTGTACATAAGCATCAAAAACTGCATTATCCATACGGTAAAATGCATCACGGCTCATTTCTCCTATAACCTTCGCCACATTATCCATACCCGTTTCAACCTGGGTTAATGGTTCTACCGAACCTTTTAAATTTCCATTTATAACGGTCAGCAATTCTGCATCATTGCTGAGATTACCGCACTGGTCTTCAATACAGGACACCTGGGTTTCCAGCACATTCATGGAGCTGCTGATTTCTTCACTGATACCAGCAAGGGAACCAATCGATTCGCTGATGGTTCCAACATTTTTCTTGTTCTCGTCATTAATATTCCATACAGCATTAATCTTCTGATCAATATTGTCAAGAGATGTAATTGCAACATCCACACTCTTAGAACTCTTCTCAGAAGCATCGCGGATTCCTTCTACGAATTCACCCATATTTCCGGTTAACTGTTTGGTTCCCTCTGCCAGCTGACGGATTTCTTCCGCTACAACGGCAAATCCCTTTCCTGCTTCTCCTGCTCTTGCTGCCTCGATTGATGCGTTCAATGCCAGCAGGTTGGTCTGTTCGGAAATTGCATTGATACCTTCAATGACTTCATTCATATGATTGATAACATCCATCAATGCATCCATATTCTTCTTCATTTCTGTGGATTCTGAGATTGCATCTTTGGATAAATCCCGGATAGCTGTCAGTTCTTCCTGGCCATTCTCTATCTTCTTATAAATATCAGTAGTTTTCTCTGATACATCAACAATTGTATTGGTCAGACCCTCATGGGCATTTCTTACTTCCTCTGCAATACTGGATGTTTCTGCTGCTGCATCATGGATTGCCTTTGTTGCTGTATTGACATCCTCTGCTGTCGTTGTCATCTTTACGGTATCATGTCCAACTTTCAGGCCTAAGGCACTCATTGTCATAACTGCCTGCATATCTTCCCCATATACCTGTGCAAGCTGACGTCTGCCAGCGCTCATGCGTTCATACATATTCTGCAGTTCCGGTGAACCTGCAGCATAATTCTCTTCTTTCATCTCACTGATTGACTGAACCAGATTTATAATTTTTTTATTCTTTCCCAATGCCATATATTTCCTCCAATCAATGCACTTTCTGTGCATTACGCTATACTACTAATTTTGTACTGAATCTTACCGATTGTCAACGACATTTTGTGATATTTTTCCAAAAAATTCAACTTTTTTTGCAATTTCTTTATGCAGAAAATATTTTCAAAAACATTACCAATGCCTGATAATCTCTCATATCTGCCAGTTCTCTTGCAGAATGCATGGCAAGCATCGGAATTCCAATATCCGCTCCCTGCATTGGCAGATAGGAAACCGCAATCGGTCCAAGGGTCTGTCCACCCGGCATACCGGAACGGTTTACCTGCACCTGATATGGAATATCTGTCTTTTTACAAAGCAGCATCACCACCGCTGTTGCCTCACTGTCAGAAAGATACCGCTGGCTGGCAGAAGTCTTTACGGTAATTCCTTTTCCCAATATCACATCATTCGTAATATCTGATTTATTTGTGTAATTCGGGTGTACGGCATGAGCTCCGTCTATAGACAAGAG
>OHSF01001297.1_pt1 | contig 11195 bp, 9 predicted proteins | sample 1578551 | NCBI WGS metagenome assembly OHSF01 (sample SAMEA3879601, study PRJEB24766) | human gut metagenome | biome: human-associated habitat; feature: feces | place: USA | collected 1985/1987
GCGGACACCTGCCTGCTGGCAGGCTGCCCGCCCGGAGGCGTGGTGCTGGACCCCTTCCTCGGCTCCGGCACTACGGCGGCGGTGGCAAAGCAGCTCGGACGGCACTACATCGGCATCGAGCTGAACCCGGACTACTGCAAGCTGGCAGAGAAACGGATCGGAGGTGTCGCAGTATGAACGCCTACACCCGGCAGGATCTGAGCGTCATGCAGGCGTGGCCGCTGGAGCGGAAAATTCGCGTGACGCAGGCGAAGATCATCGAGTGGTATCACCACTACGGCGGCAAGGTCGCCGTTTCCTTTTCGGGCGGCAAGGACAGCACCGTGCTGCTGGACCTTGCGCGGCGGGCGTTCCCCGACATTCCCGCCGTGTTTGTGGACACGGGGCTGGAATACCCGGAGATACGGGAGTTTGTCAAAACCGTTCCCAATGTAACATGGCTGCGCCCGGAGATGCCCTTTTCCAAGGTCATATCGGAATACGGCTATCCCGTCATATCCAAGGATGTGGCGCGGCGTATCCGCTACGCCAGAAAGGGCGGCACATGGGCGCTCTGCCACCTGAACGGCCTGAACCGGGACGGTACGCCCTCAAAATTCAATGAACGGTATCAGAAATGGCGCGTCCTGCTGGATGCGCCATTTCCCGTTTCTGACGCCTGCTGCACCGTGGTAAAGGAGCGTCCCCTGCACAGATATAACCGGGAAACCGGTAGAAAGCAGATCATTGCGACCATGGCCTGTGAGAGCGCACGCCGCCAGAGCGTCTATCTCAAAATCGGATGCAACGCCTATCACAAGCGGGACCCCACCTCTCAGCCCATGTCTTTCTGGACAGAGCAGGATGTGCTGGCCTATCTCAAAATGACCGGCATCCCGTATGCCTCCGTCTACGGCGAGATCGTGGAGGAAAACGGCAGGCTGACCACCACCGGCGCGAAGCGCACCGGCTGTATGTTCTGTATGTTCGGCGTTCATCTGGAAAAGAAGTCGAACCGCTTTCAGCGCATGGCGCTGACACATCCCAAGCAATACGATTTCTGTATCCATAAATTGGGCTGCGGTAAGGTGCTGGACTTTCTCGACGTGCCGTATGCCCCGAACGGAGGTGAAACCCCATGAGCAAACGCTCGCCCCGGCTGCTGTTTACCGACGAGGAGATGGCAGCGCCGGAACTGAAAAAGGCCATCCGAAAAGCGGACAAGCGCATGAAGAAGCTGGAAAAGGCCGAGGCGAAGATACCCAAGAAAACCGTAAAGCGGAAGCAACGCACGGTAGACCCGCAGACCGGCACGGTCACAACGCGACTTTCCTTTGAGGAGGTGGACAAGAAGCGACCGCCCTCCAAGCTCACCCACGCCCTGCGGGACGCGCCCGGTGCGGCGGCACTATCCGCCGTCCACAGGGAGATTCGGGAGCATGAGCAGGACAATGTGGGTGTGGAGAGCGCCCACGGCGTGGAGCAGGCGGCGGAGCGCGCCGTGCGCCTTGCACAGCACGCCCATCGCTCCCACAAGGAGAAGCCCCACCGCCGTGCGGACCGCGCCGAGGCCAAGGCAGACCGCGCCAACCTCCGTGCGCTGGACAAAACGGCACAGCACCATGACCCGCAGTTTTCCAGCAATCCCTACTCCCGCTGGCAGCAGAAGCAGGCCATCAAGCGGGAGTACGCCGCCGCCAAAGCCGGAAAAAGCGCCGGGAATACGGTCAAAGCCTCCGAAGCCACGGCAAAGGCGGCGCGAAAAGCCACAGAGAACACAAAGAAAACCGGTGAGTTCATCGCCCGTCACAAAAAGGGCTTCCTTATCGTGGGCGGCATTGCGGCAATAATCGTCCTTATCCTCTGCACCGTTTCCTCCTGCTCCCTGCTGATTCAGGGCGGAGCCACCGGCGTCAACGTGTCTACCTATCCCAGCGAGGACGCGGATATGCTGGCGGCAGAGGCGCAATATTGCGCCATGGAAGCGGAATTGCAGCAGTATCTCGATACCTACGAAAGCACCCACGACTACGACGAGTACCACTTCGAGCTGGACGACATCGAGCATGACCCCTATGTGCTGATCTCCGCCGTCACCGCCCTGAAAGGCAAGGAGTGGACGATCTCCGAGGTCGGCGGCGTCTTGGAGATGCTGTTTGAAAAGCAGTACATCCTAACGGAAACCGTCGCTACGGAAACGAGATACCGCACGGAAACCCGAACCGGCTACTATACAGATGCGGAGGGCAATCTGCAAAGCTATGAATACACCGTGCAGGTGCCGTACACCTACTACATCTGCACCGTAAAGCTGGAAAACTTCAACCTCTCCCATGTGCCGGTCTATATCATGTCGCAGGATCAGCTCTCCCTTTACGCCATGTATATGGCGACGCTGGGCAACCGCCCCGACCTGTTCCCCGATTCCCCGTATGTGAACCGGTACTACTATACCAAGTATGAGAAGTACGAGATACCCCCGGAAGCGCTGGCGGATGAACAGTTCGCCGCCATCATCAAGGAAGCGGAGAAGTATCTGGGCTACCCCTATATCTGGGGCGGCAGCTCGCCCGCCACCTCCTTCGACTGCTCCGGCTTCGTTTCGTATGTCTACAACAACTGCGGTCTGCATTGGAACTTCGGCAGGCTGGGCGCGGAGGGGCTGCGGGGCATGTGCGCCTATGTCTCCCCGGAAAGCGCCCGTCCGGGCGACCTTATTTTCTTTGAAAAGACCTACGACACCGCAGGCGCGTCCCATGTGGGCATCTATGTGGGCAATAACAGGATGCTCCACTGCGGCGACCCCATTCACTACGCTTCCATTGACACAAGCTACTGGCGAAGCCATTTTCTCCAGTTCGGCAGATTACCTTAACAACAACCATATCAACGCAAAAAGGAGGATGTTATGAACCCGCGACTTGAAAAGCTGCGTCAGGAACGCGAGAAGCTGGCGGAAAAGCTCACATCGCTGACCGCACGGCTCAAAGCCCTGGACGAGCAGATTCTGAAGCTGGAAAACACGGATATTGTGGGCATCGTCCGCGAGAACGGGCTGACCATCGAGCAGCTGGCGGCGCTGATGGCGATGCTGGAAAAGCGTCCCACGGCGGCGCTGCCCGACGAATACAGAAAAACGGAGGAATTTGTGGATGAAGAATAAATGGAGATTTTTTGCCGTGACGCTGGCCGTCGTGCTCTGCATGACGGTCTTTTCCGTTACGGCCTATGCAGGCGGCGATATGGTCGATTCGACAATGGGCGACCCGACCATGGAAACCCCAACTGCAACTACACAGCCGGAGAATACGAATACCGGTGAGCAGCCCCCAAACGGGCAGACCCCGACCGTGATTGTGACCGAAAACGCGGACGGAAGCCGTACCGTGACCATCGGGGATCGGAGCTGGAAGCTTCCCGCCAAACGGGAGCAGGCCGGAAAGGTGGTCAACGTCCGCACCTATTTGAACCTGCGCACCGGCCCCGGCACGGATTACACCGTGATCGGGCATCTGCTCAACGGTGTGGAAGTGAAGGTGCTGGAGGAAAGCAACGGCTGGTACAAGGTGGTCGTGCCGGAGCAGACCGGCTATGTATACGGCAAATACCTTGAGGTTCTCAACACCTCTGCGGGAGGCGGTGAGAACGACACGGATACTGCGGGACTGCTGGAGATACTGCTGCAATATTACGCCGTTGCCGGAGGTTCCGCGCCCCTGACCCCGGAGGGCAACCTGACGCTCATGGACGATATCGGCTCCGCTTTCGGCGCAGGCAAGCAGTTCATCACCGTGACGACCAAGGGCGGCAACACCTTTTATCTCATCATCGACCGGGACGATAAGGGCAATGAGAACGTCCATTTCCTGAATCTTGTGGACGAGGCCGACCTGCTGGCGCTGACCAAGGACGGCGAGAGCATCGTCCCCGCCTGCTCCTGCACGGACAAATGCGCCGTTGGCAAAATCAACACGGGCTGCAAGGTGTGCAGAACCAATATGAGCGAGTGCGCAGGCAAGGAAGTTACGGAACCCACGCCACAGCCCGCCGAGCCTGCGGAGACCGCGCCCGAAAAGAGTACCGGCGGCGCGGGGCTCATTGTGGTCATCCTCCTGCTCCTGCTGGGCGGCGGTGCGCTGTACTGGTTCAAGCTCCGCAAGCCCAAGGCCGACACCCGTGGGGCGGACGACCTGGACGATTACGACTACGGCGAGGACGAGGAAGATGAGGATTACGAGTTTGAAGATGAAAACACTGCTGACAGTGAGGAGGACAAAAACCAATGATGAATACGACCTGTTACCGGCTTGTTGTGTGTGAAAAGCCCTCCGTGGCAAGGAGCATCGCCGCCGTTCTTGGCGCAGGCAAACGCGAGGACGGCTTTCTTTCGGGCGGCGGCTATCTCGTTTCCTGGTGCTTCGGGCATCTTGCGGAGCTTTCGGATGCGGACGCCTACGATGAAAAGTACGGAAAATGGCGAAGGGAGGACTTGCCCATTCTGCCGGATAGCTGGCAGTACACCGTGGCGAGGGACAAGCAGAAGCAGATGAACACACTGCGCACCCTCATGCACAGAGAGGACGTTTGCGAGGTCATCAACGCCTGCGACGCCGGACGCGAGGGCGAGCTGATCTTCCGCACGGCGTATAATCTCAACAACTGCCGCAAGCGCGTAAAGCGGCTCTGGATTTCCTCCATGGAGGATGCGGCTATCCTTGATGGCTTTGACAATCTCCGCGACGGCGCGGAGTACGACAACCTCTACTCCTCCGCCCTCTGCCGCAGCAAGGCGGACTGGCTGGTGGGCATCAACGCCACCCGCCTGTTCTCCGTGATGTACCACCGCACCCTGAACGTGGGGCGAGTGGTATCGCCTACCCTTGCGCTGCTGGTGCAGCGGGAAGCGGAAATAAGCGCCTTTCAGCCGGAAAGCTTCTACACCGTCCATCTGGACTTTAACGGCTTCTCCGCCGCAGGCGAACGCATGAAGGAGCAGGTAGATGCAGAGCGGCTTGCCGGGAACTGCAACAACAAAAATGCTGTTGTTACCTCCATCGTGCAGACGGAAAAGACAGAGAAAGCCCCGGCGCTCTACGACCTGACCACGCTCCAGCGTGACGCCAACCGCTTGCTTGGATACACGGCGCAGCAGACGCTGGATTATCTGCAAAGCCTCTACGAAAAGAAGCTCTGCACCTACCCCCGTACCGACAGCCGCTATCTCACCGACGATATGGAGGGCGGCGTAAACGCGCTGGCGCTGTGCTGTGCGGGCATCTGCGGCACGGAGCCGCCCGCAGCCGTCTGTTCGGGGCAGGTGTGCAGCAGCAAAAAGGTCAGCGACCACCACGCCGTCGTTCCCACGATGGCGGCGGGCGAAACGGATTTGGAAACCTTGCTCGCAGGCGAACGGGAGCTGCTGCGCCTTGTTTCCCGTCAGGTGCTTATGGCGGTCAGCGCGCCCTTCGTCTATCTGGAGACCGAGGCAAGGCTGGACTGCGGCGGAAATGCCTTTGCCGCCAAAGGGAAAACAATCCTTAATATGGGTTGGAGGGCATACACGGAAAAGGGCAAGCAGGACAGCACCCTCCCGGAGCTTTCCGAGGGACAGTCTCTTCCCGTTTCCTCCTGCGAGGTCAGGGAGGGGAAAACGACCCCGCCCAAGCACTTCACCGAGGATACGCTTTTGTCGGCCATGGAGACGGCGGGCAAAGAGGATATGCCGGAAGATGCCGAGAGAAAGGGATTGGGAACTCCCGCGACCCGGGCGGCGGTCATTGAAAAGCTGGTGGCCACGGGCTTTGCGGAGCGCAGAAAGGCGAAAAAATCTGTACGCCTCGTTCCCACCGAAGCGGGCGTATCCCTCATTACCGTGCTGCCCGAACAGCTTCAGTCCCCGCTGTTGACCGCCGAATGGGAGCACCGCCTCAAGGAGATCGAGTGCGGCGAGCTGGGCGCGGACGAGTTCCTCGCCGGCATCCGCGATATGGTCGCAGCGCTGGTTAGGGACGCTGCGCCTGTCGACGGCGCAGAGGTGCTGTTCCCCTCCGGCAGACCCGTTGTGGGCAAATGCCCCCGCTGCGGCGCAGAGGTCACGGAGAGCAAAGACGGTTATTTCTGCGAGAGACGGAGCTGCAAGTTCGGGCTGTGGCGGGACAATCGCTTCCTTGCCGCCAAGAAGATCAGCCTGACGAAGAAGATGGCTTCCTCGCTCCTGACGCAGGGACGCGCCTACGCCAGCGGTATCTACTCCGAGAAAACCGGCAAGACCTACGACGCATTCATCGTGCTGGAGGACGACGGCGCGCGTTCCTCCTATAAGCTGGACTTCACCAAATGACCCTCGCAGGCTCCCGCACGGGCGTTTCGTTCCCCTGCGGGAGCCGCTGCTTTTACCATGATCCAAAGGAGGTATGCATGAAATGGCTGAAAAACAGACCAACAAGGAACGGCTCAAGGACATCACCGACAGCATCGAGACGGGCATAAAGGAGCTGTTTGAGAGCGACAAATACAGGCAGTACCTTGCCACCATGAGCCGCTTTCACCGCTACAGCGTCAACAACACCATGCTCATCTATATGCAGCGCCCCGACGCCACCCATGTGGCGGGCTTCAACAAATGGCGCGACCAGTTCGGAAGGAGCGTTAAGAAGGGCGAAAAGGGCATTAAGATCATCGCCCCAACGCCCTTCAAGAAGAAAATCGAGCAGCAGAAATTAGACCCTGACACCAAGCTCCCCCTGCGGGACGAGAACGGCGATATTATCACGGAGGAAAAGACGGTGCAGATCCCCATGTACAGGCCCGTGGTGGTATTCGACGTACAGCAGACCGTGGGCAAGCCCCTGCCGGAGCTGGCGGCGAACCTCACGGGAGACGTGCAGAATTACGAGGTATTCATGGAAGCTCTGCGCCGCAGCGCGCCCGTCCCCATCTGCTTTGAGAAGCTGGCGGAGAATATGGACGGATACTTCTCCGTGGACAAACAGCGCATTGTCCTCAGAGAAGGCATGAGCGAGGTACAGACGGTCTGCGCCGCCGTCCATGAGATCGCCCACTCCAGACTCCACAATAAGGACGAAATCGGAGAAAAATATCAGGCGGTCGAGCTGTTCGGCAAGCCTGCGCTGTTCTCCAACGGGCGCATCGACAGAGAGAAGCTGCCGGAGGGCTTGTATGCGTATGACCTGCGCGGCTCGGATTACGATCCGGGTATGCCGGTAACGCTTGAAAGCCATGTCACCGTCAATCACGCCGCCTCTGTCATCACAGCAGCGCCCATTGAGCTGCCGGAGCAGGGCTTTTTGTATCTGGGCGAGGACGGGCTGAACTTCACGGGCGGCGAGCAGACCGTGAAAGAGTTTTGGCACGCACAGTACCCGGAAAAGGCAAAGCTCTCCCGCGCCGCCGAGGAGATTCAGGCGGAGAGCATCTCCTTCGCCGTCTGCGCCTATTACGGCATTGAGACCGGCGAAAACAGCTTCGGGTATCTGGCGACCTGGGCAAAGGACAGGGAGCTGACCGAGCTTCGCGCATCGCTGGAGACCATCAACCGAACCTCATCCTCCCTGATTACGGATATCGACCGCCATTACGCGGAAATATGCAAGGAGCGCGGGCTGGATAAGGAGACGGAGAGTCTTACCGCCCAGCCTGTGCAGGAGATCGCCGTGCAGGAGCCGGAGCCGGTCACAGTGCCGGACAACGGCTGCGTCCCCGATCCTGCCATCTCTATTGAGAGCATGAACGCCTACGGCTACACCGATTCCAATATGCTGCCGCTGACAAAGGAGCGTGCGCTGGAGCTCATGGAACGGGACGTGAGCGTGTATATGCTCCACACGGACAACACCGAGGCCATGGCCTTCGATGCGGAGGATATCCGCAGCTTTGACGGCATCTTCGGCGTGGAAGCCTCCGAATGGGAGACGGTCAAAGACCGCTTCGCGCCGCCGGACTATGAAAAGGCGTTCCTCGACAACACCGCCGACAGCTTTGCCATCTATCAGCTTCGGGATAATGATAATACGGCGCAGCTCCGCTTTATGAACGCCGAGTATCTGGAGAAGAAGGGGCTTTCCATTGAAAAGGAGAATTACGCCGCCGTCTACGCGGGAAACCTCGACCGCAGGGGCGATACGCAGGACAGGTTGAACGAGCTGTATGAGACCTTCAACATCCGCCGCCCGGAGGATTTTCGCGGCCACAGCCTGTCCGTCAGCGACATCGTGGCGCTGAAGCAGAACGGCGTGGTATCCTGTCATTACGTTGATTCATGGGGCTTCAAGGCGCTGCCAGACTTCCTAAAGCCGGAAAACTATCTCAAAAACGCGGAGATGGCCATGGAGGACGACTACGGCATGATCGACGGCGTTATCAACAACGGGCCGAAGCAGACCGTGGCGGAGATAGAGGAACAGTCCAAGACCGGCACACCCATTTCTCTGCTGGAGCCGGCACAGGCGGCGCGCCGGGAACAGGCGCAAGCGGCACGGCAGGAGAAGAAGCCCTCCGTGCTGGCAAAGCTCTGTCCTCCCGTCAACGAGCCGAAAAAGACAGCGCGTTCAAAGCGCGCGGAAAGAGAGCTGCTATGATGATTTTTACCAACGATGAAATGAACCTCATGTGCATCTACCAAAGCGACAGCCTCAGCGGACTGATTGCCGCCCTCACCGAGATGCGCGGATACCTGGACGAGGACGAAGCCGAGCTGCGAGCGCTGACCGACAGCACCGTGCAAAAGCTCAGCGAAATCACCGATGAGGACTTCGCAGCGCTGGAGCTGGTGCCGGACTTCGACACGGACGAATAAGGCGGATGCGGCGGGAGCGGCTTTCGGGTCGCTCCTGCTGTGATTATTCTATTGAAGAAAAGTGCGTGTACCCGCAAAAATTTTCAACAGAGCGCATCACAAAGGAAAAAGTGTCAATACGGGTGCGTATTCTCCCCCGAAAACGCACAAAATGAGCATGAAAGAATCCGCACTATTTTTTGAAATCACTTGATTTTCACCGGATAGTTGCGTATAATAAGACTGCGAGGTGAAAATATGATAAAGACAACAGCAATGCTACTGGAGGAACTGCGGGAATACGGTTCTCCGAAGTCAAAGTTGGCGCGTATGGCGGAGCGGGGCGAATGCTTTCCCATTACAAGGGGGCTATATGAAACTGACCGGAACGCTCCTGCGTACCTGCTTGCGGGCAGTATTTACGGACCTTCATACATTTCCTTTGAATATGCCCTCAGCCGCTACGGGCTGATTCCCGAGGCGGTATATGCCGTTACCTGCGCCACCTTTGAAAAGAAAAAGAAAAAGAAGTATGAAACGCCCTTCGGAACCTTCACCTATCGGGATGTGCCGTCCGAGGCGTTCCCGCTGGGGATTCGGCTCGTGCAGGAGGGCGATTATTTCTATCGGATCGCAGAACCGGAAAAGGCTCTGTGCGACCAGCTCTATACTATGCCGCCCGTGCCGAACACACAGGAGCTTTTCCGACTGCTGACGGAGGATTTGCGGATTGAGGAATCGGAGATTGGGAAGCTGGACGAAAATAAGGTTTGCGAATACAGCGGAGCGTACCATACCACGAACATCAAAAAGCTCTGCTCGCTTTTAAGGAGGCTTTGACATGAACAGCGCCATTGAACAGATGCTGAAAAGCTACCATGTAGAGAATATCTACGACAGAAAGAACGCTATGAAGGAAATCATGCAGGAAATTGTGCTCTGCGGCTTGTCCCGTGCGGGCTTCTTCAAAAAAGCGGCGTTCTACGGCGGAACCGCCCTGCGAATCTTCTACGGTCTCGACCGCTTTTCCGAGGATCTGGATTTTTCGCTGGAAGCGGAGGATTTGGACTTTGACCTGACCGCCTACTTTCCCGTGCTGGAGAAGGAAGTAAAAGCCTTTGGGCTGAATGTGGAGATTCAGGAAAAGGAAAAGACAAAAGAAAGCACCATCCGCTCCGCCTTCCTGAAGGGGAACACAAAGGAACATCTCCTGCTGTTCTACGCGGATGAAAAGGTGGCGGGAAGCGTAGCGAAGAATGAAGCGGTCAAGATTAAGTTCGAGGTGGACGTTAACCCGCCCGCCTTCGCCGCATTCGAGCACAAATACCGGCTGCTGCCCGTGCCGTATGAGGTGCGGCTGTACGATATGCCCTCCCTGTTCGCAGGAAAAATCCATGCTGTCATCTGCCGTGCGTGGCAGAGCCGCATCAAGGGCAGGGATCTTTACGACTATGTATTCTATCTTTCAAGGGGTGCGGCCGTCAATCAAAAACACCTTCAGGCACGATTGATTGATTCCGGATATATTTCTGCCGATGCGGACTGTTCCTTGCCGAAAATCAAAGCGATGCTGGCGGAACGCTTCGACAGTATCGATTACGCACAGGCAAGGCAGGATGTGGAGCCGTTCATTCACGATTCCTCCGTGCTGAATATCTGGAGCGCAGACTTTTTCAAACAAATCACGGAGGGACTGACTGCGGTATAGTCCCCGACTGAAAACCGAATACCGCCCTTACATAGAGCGTCCGTTCCGGGCGCTCTAAATTTATGCCATGAAGGAGGAGCAATATGCCGAGCAAGCTACAAACGTATATGCAGATGGCGGACGAGGCGCAGCGGCAGATCACCGGCAGCTACCGGGGCTGGACGGGCTTTCTCACCACCGCCGCAAGGCTGTACAAATACCCCTACGCCGAGCAGGTCATGATCCACGCCCAGCGTCCGGACGCCACCGCCTGCGCGGAGTACGACTTCTGGAACGAAAAGATGGGCCGGTATGTCCGCAGGGGCTCCAAGGGCATCGCCCTCATCGACAGCAGCGGCGAAAGGCCGAGGCTTCGGTATGTGTTCGACGTGTCGGATACGGGCGGCAGGGAGTTTCCCAAGAGCCGCTACCTCTGGGAATACCGGGAGGAACACGCGGACGCGGTAAGCGCCATGCTGGAAAGCCGCTACGGTGTGGACGGAAAAGGAGGGCTCCCTGACCAGCTTGAGCGCATCGCGTCTCAGCTTGCGGAGGAATACTGGCGGGACTATAAGCGGGATATCCTCGCCATCGTTGACGATTCCTTTCTTTACGGGTATGATGAGTTCAACGTAGGAGCGGCCTTTCAAAGCGCCGCCGCCGTCAGCATCGCCTACTCGCTCATGTCCCGCTGCGGGCTTGAAGCGGACGACCGCTTCGAGCATGAGGATTTCC
>OHSF01001303.1_pt1 | contig 11180 bp, 7 predicted proteins | sample 1578551 | NCBI WGS metagenome assembly OHSF01 (sample SAMEA3879601, study PRJEB24766) | human gut metagenome | biome: human-associated habitat; feature: feces | place: USA | collected 1985/1987
TCGCCTATCGAATTTCTTAATAATAGTGTCCAATATGATTGACAAACCTACAGTATATAAAAAAAGTTGCGGTAAAGGGACTCAGCAATTTTGCGGCAGACAAACCATAGGTACAAATGCAGGAGAGCGGTGAGCTATGAATTTTCACAAAATTGTGATAGACCATATTTGTTAGTGTACAAAAAAACAGACAGCATAAGCCGTCTGTTTTTGTTTGATATATTACTTGTTAAGATATTCGAGATTTTTTCTGATAAGCTCGCATCTCTGCTTTACGCAGTCAACAGAACGCAGTGGGTCTGACGGAGTGTTGAATGTGTAATCCATAAGCTTGTCGATCGTTGTTGCCGCAACGTGAAGTCTTGTGTCTGATGAAGCGTAGTAAATATACACGTCACCGTTTTCACGAACGATCGCGCCGTTTGTGAACGCAACGTTTGATACGTCACCAACTCTTTCACTGCCGTGTGGTGCAATGAAAAGTCCTGACGGTGAAGCGATTAGCTTAGAAGGGTCTTTAAGGTCAGTTGCAAATACATAAATTACATATCTAAGACCTGCGGCTGTGTTTCTTACGCCATGTGCAATGTGTATCCAACCCTTTGGTGTCTTGATAGGCACTGCGCCTGCACCGTTCTTTACCTCTGTGATTGTGTGATACTGCCTTGGTGAGATAACAACTTCGTCTGTGCAGATAACAGGGTTTGTGATGTCTTCGCAAAGACCGAAGCATACTCCTCCGCCTGAGCCAGTTTCGATAAAATCGTCCTGTGGACGTGTGTAGAATGCGTACTTTCCGTCAACGAACTCAGGGTGAAGTACAACGTTTCTCTGCTGTGGTGACTTGGACTTGAGATTAGGAAGTCTTTCCCATGTCTTAAGATCCTTTGTCCTTACGATACCAGCCTGAGCTGTAGCGGCAGAAAGATCATTCGATGTCTTGTCCTTGCTCTCTGAGCAGAATACACCGTATATCCAGCCGTCTTCATGCTGAGTAAGTCTCATATCGTATACGTTTGTTTCCTCCGGTTCAGTGTCAGGAAGCTGAACAGGGAAGTCCCAGAAACGGAAGCCGTCAACAGGGCTGTCGCTCTCTGCTACTGCAAAAAATGACTTTCTGTCATTGCCCTCAACTCTTGCAACAAGGTAATACTTGCCGTTGAGATAAATAGCGCCAGAGTTCAGTACTGCGTTTATGCCCAATCTCTCCATGAAGTATGGATTTGTCTCAGGGTTCATGTCATATTTCCAGATAATAGGTGCGTGTGCGGCTGTCAGAACAGGGTAAACGTATCTGTCATAAATTCCGTTGTAGCTGTCGGACACAATGTTTTTTCTGTTGATGAGAGCCTCGTATTCGGCTGTCACCCTTGCTTTGTTTCTTTCAAAATCTGTCATATCAAGCAATTTCCTTTCGGTAAAAAATCTTCTTAAACAAGTATACTATAATAATTCGCTAATTACAAGTACCACTGAAAACATCAAACGATTACATGAAAAAAGTTTTACGAACTGCATAAATGCTGTACATATTTTGCTGTTTTGGTTAATGTTTTCTACAAAAAGCTCTTGTATCTGTTTTATATTCATTCAAAACGGGCATATTGAATATTTGAACTTTATGCGTATATTTTAAACTATATTGATTGTAATACCGCGTTTTGACAATACATATGGATTTAATTGTGCAAAGTGTACAATTAAATTGCTGATAATTGTGCTATAATGGTGATTGACAATAGCTTTATATGTGTTGTATAATTATAGCAAGATTTAATATATGAACTCATCAACTACATACGGACAGCTTTGATGCTAAAATATTGAATTATGGAGGAATATTTTATGAATTACAAAAAGTACATAGCGGCTGTAATGGCTTTGTCAATGGCAACAGGAGTAGCGGGTTGCGGAAGCTCATCAAACTCTTCAAGCAAGGCGGAGGACGATTTTTCTGCAACAGAGAACGTTGCGGTAGCTGACACGGAATCTATCGAGGCTATCCCTGAGGGTGCTGAAAAAGAGATACTTTATCTCGGTGAGGGCGACCTTAACCCTACTAAGGGCAGTCCTGAGAAGAGCACAGAGCTTCAGCTTTTTGAGAGCAAGGGCGGAAAGATAAGATTCCAGCAGACTTCAAATGAGGACAGATTTGATAATCTTGCTGCTGCTATCACAGCTAACAAGGATATTCCTGATATATTCAAGTATGAGTGGCTTGCATTCCCTTCACAGGTAGTAAAGGATATGTATCAGCCTATCGACAGCATAGTTGATTTCAGCCAGCCTTTGTGGTCTGCAACAAAGGATACAGCAGATCAGTTCATGCTTAATGGAAAGCATTATGTTGCGCCTCTTGGCTATTCTGCTTCTGCTATGCTCTGCTATGATAAGGATATCATTGACGCAGAGGGTCTTGACGATCCATATGAGCTTTATGTAAACAATGAGTGGACTTGGAAGAATTGGGAGGATATCATGTCCTCATATGTTGGCAACGCACCGGCTGATACTGAGCGTTACGGCGTAAACGGCTTCTTCAGAGCGCACGTTGTTCAGCAGACGGGCAAGCGTCTTGTAAACTATGATCCTGCAACAAACGAGTTTTCAAGCAATCTTAACGACCCTGATATCGAAAAGGCTCAGAACTTCCTTTATAATATGATGAAGGATGGACTTATCCTCAACGGCTGGGTAGGCTCTGCAAGAGATTGCTTCAATCAGAACTGCTTGTTCTATGCAATGGGCGAGTGGGCTTACACAGGCAACCAGACTCCAAAGGAGGGCGAGAACTGGGGCGTTGTTCCTATTCCTCAGTATGACGATAATCAGCAGAAGATAACAACGTCTGATATGACAGCTTTCATGTGGGTAAAAGGCTCAACAAGAAGCGAAGCTGTTAAGTGCTGGTTTGAGTGTGTAAGAGCTTCAAAGACAGATCCTAAGTATGAGCAGACAAACAAGGACAAGTTCATGGAGAACAACCCTAATTGGACAGACGAGATGTATGATGTGAAAATGGACGTTGTTTCTGACGATTACCTTATGCTCTTCGACTATGCTTACGGTATATCTTCCGCTCTCGGCGACAGAAAGCAGTTTGACGGAAACCAGTGCCTTGTTGACGCACTCTACAGTGATGCTTCAAATGTTAATGAAGAGGGTGTACAGTCCACATGGACGCAGGTTCGTGAGAAGTATTCTGCAACTGTAGATTCCGAGATAAAGGAACTCAACCAGAAGATCGCAAGCCTTAAATCATAATAAATAACTCCTGATAAAAATAACGCAGGCTGTAAAAAGTCTGCGTTATTTTTATACGTATTTTAGAATAGCCCAAGCCCTAAAGCTGTGCGGAATGTGATGAAGATAAGCCCGGCAAAGGCGAGTATGGTAACAGGTGCGGTGAGATAGATGACTATCTTTTTGCCTTGTGAAACGTCAGGGCAGAAGTTTATGAGCCTGAAACTTTCACGGTGATATCTAAGCTCTTTTACGAAAAGCACAAGACCAGCTATCATAAGACCGAAAGAGAGAAGAGCGACAGCAATTATTATCATTGGTGCTGTGCCTGTGATCTGACCTTTTTCAAGGTCTGCGGCAAACTTGTCAAAGTCTATGGAACCAAGTGCGACGCTCTGAATTGCTCCGATAGTGTTCATGGTGAAGTGAAGTATCAAAGACGGGAAGATAGAACCTGTTTTTGCAACCATAAAGCAGGCACACATTCCCATAACAGCCGCATAGAGTATCTGCTGATAGCTTCCATGCCAAAGACCGAAGGTCAGCCCCACCATTATAATGCCTGTGAGCTGTCCGCATTTTTCAGCATTTCTGAAAAGCGTACCTCGAAACATAAGCTCCTCAAAAAACGGTGCAAGCACTGACATTGCAAGCACGCTCGTTACGCCGCCCAGGGCAGTGCCGCTTGAAGTGAAGTCAACGCCTTTAAGGCTCGTTCCCGAAGCTTTCTGCACATATGAGAAAATAAATGTGTTGATATAATTTGCGGCGTAGATAAGCCCGAATGATATGACGATCCATTTTGCTACCCATTTTGCAGGCATTGAAGGTTTTCTGAAACAGGCTGTTATTTTAAGTCCCTCTTTTTTGCCACTCACAAGTCTGAATACCACAAGAACTATTGGCACAACCACGAGATACTGTATGCAGTAGCTCACAAGCTGAGCGATATCCTCATAGTAGGCTGACTTTCCTGCGATATGGTACACCGCCAAGTCGCCAAGTCTTATAAGTGCGATATCAAGCATATAGAAAATTATCACCATAAGTGAATTTACGTTTGAGGTTTTTCGTATAAGTTTTATTGTATCGTTATTCATTTTATGATCTCCATATTTGCGTTATGTGTTTTACAAGAAAATTATATCACAGGTGGAGTTTTGTGTCAATCGAAACGTTGTTATTAGTGAGGAGTTAGGAGTGAGGAATGAGGAATTATGGTATCGCCTGCGGCGATGTATTTTTTGTATGAAAAAAGACCGCTTTTTGATGAGCGGTCTTTTGGTTGAAAGTTTTTAAAAGGTGGGCGAACACTGTTCGCCCCTACAAATCAACAGTTGTATGTACTGCGATATTAGAGTTTAACTATCTCGCCGTACTGCTCTCTGCCTGCGCCTACAGCGTTTGACTCGTCTGTATCAATGTGCATAGCAAGAGCGAACTTGTCGCTTACTCTGATAACGGTGTCGCAGAGGATAGCTGTTCTTTCTGCAGACTCTATCTTTACTGCAACGATATCCTTATCCTTTACACCGAATGTTTCAGCGTCAGCAGGTGTCATATGGATATGTCTTTTAGCAACGATAACGCCCTCAGAACACTCTACTTCGCCACATGGGCCAACAAGCTTGCAAGCGCCTGAACCTGCTGTGTCGCCTGACTCTCTGATAGGAGCGGCAACACCGATAGAACGTGCGTCTGTAGCTGAAAGCTCGATCTGGTCTGCTTTTCTTACAGGGCCGAGGATAGATACGTTTGCAAGCTCTCTCTTAGGACCTACAACTGTAACTCTCTCCTCACAAGCAAACTGACCAGGCTGTGAAAGATCTTTCTTCTTTGTAAGTGTTGCACCCTTTCCGAACAGTATCTCAAGAGTTTCCTGAGTAACGTGAACGTGACGTGCAGATGTTTCAACGATAAACTTTGGCATGATGAACATTCCTTTCAATTATTGTATTTACATTTCTATTTTACTACTATTTTCGCCACAGGTCAAGGGGTAATTTAACTTTGGGTAACAAATTTTTTGTCATGTTGATCAAAAAAACAGCGGCTGCCGTTTGAGACAACCGCTGTGTGCAGTTAAGAGATCAGTTATTTCTTGTGTTTTTTCTTTATTCCCATTGCCGCACCGCCGCTTATCAACAGCATTGCAAGCCAAAGGCTCATACCACTGCCGCTTCCGGTCTGTGGATTTTTCTGCTCGCTCTTAGGCTTATCAGCCGTAGAGCTGTCTGCCTTGATTTCGCTTGAATCGTTTTTCGGCTTTTCTGCTGTAGAGCTGTCTGTCTTGCTCTCGTTAGTATCGCCTTTCGTCTTATCTGGCTTTAAGTTATCTTTTTTGTCATCACTTGGAGTGTCTTTCAGCTTATCTGTAATAGTGTCTGCCTTTTGTATCTCCTTTGTGCCGTCCTTGTCACCGAAATACTTGCTGCATTCTTCGCAGTACCAATACTCGATATTTCCCTCTTTGTCATGTGTTGCGTCAACTTTATCTATATGTGTGAGCTTTCCATGATTGTTCGGGTCGATATCGCCGTATTCACTGCCGCAGATATCGCAGGTGGCTTTCTTTGTGCAGGTCGCCTTGCCGCCGGAATGTGTACACTTGTATCCACACTCTGTACATTCGCCTGCGTTCCATTCGTGGGGTTCTCTCTCGATAGTCACCTCGCCGCAGCAATCATATTTTTTCTCGTGTTCTTTGCTGTCAAAGTCCCAAACAGGTTTGCCTGTGTGATTTGTCGGGTCAAGGTCGCCGTATTCTTTATTACAGAATTTGCACTTTGCTTTTTCAGTACAAGTCGCAGTGCCGCCCACGTGGTTTTCGAGCACGGTTACTTCTTTTTCACCTGTGATGACAAAACCGTCTTTGAGTTTTGCTGAAGCGTAAACCGTCATTGTTCCGCTCTCAAGATCTGACGCACTTACCTTTGCGGTGTAAAGATCGTCTTTTGCGGTAAACGCCAATTCCGTACCGTCGCCTGCAAATCTGAAGCCTACTGTCACGTCAGTACAGCCCTCAGGCAGAGCAAATGTAAATTCATAATCACCTAAAGGACAGGTCTCGTCAGTTCCGTTTATGGATATCTTCAAAATAGTTGATTTTTTCGTTTCATATCCGCAAATTGTACATTTCTGCCAATATTCGCCGTCTTCCGTATTCCACTTGTAGGCGTGAAGTTCCTTTTGGCTGTCAGTTCCGCACTCACTGCACTGCTTCCAATGTCCGTTTTCGTCGGATATATAATCGCCGAAGTTGTGTTCGATAGGCTCGCCCTCAGTAGCCTGACAGCGTTTGCAGGTCTTTGGAGCTGTGCAGGTCGCTTCTTTCCAATCATGTCCCAATGGGTTTATAGGCTCATCTTTGTACTGTGAACATTCGGAGCAATTAAACCTCTTCACACCCTTATCGATGCAAGTCGGCTCTGAGATTATCGTTCCCTCGTCAAATATATGTCCGTCTACTGCGCAGTTTCTTATTACTGTAAGCGTTGCTTTTTCCGATACCCAAGTACCCACATAGTCCGCATTTTCAGCGTTCTTGACCGTACATCTGTACATATATCCGTTAAAGCTTATGTTCGTTGCACAGGTGGTGAAAGTAGTCGACCATTCTTCCTTGCCGTCCACGACTTTTGAATCAAGAGAGAACGTTCCGTCAGCTTCGGTAACGTCTGCAAAAGTCTTTCCATCGTCCTTGCTCACCTGCCATATCACCTCAGCTCCGTAAGGATTTCCCTGAGCGATAGGAAGTGTGAACGTAGCCTTTTCTCCGCTGTTTATGGTCTCATTGCCGGGTGAGGCTGTAAACTCAGGAGAATAATATATTGTAAGCTTTGCCGCATTTGAAACTACAGAGCCGTATTCATTTGATACAACACAGCGCACAAGCTTTCCGTTGTTTTCTTTTCGCACTTTTAATGAATGTGAATTGTCATTGGTATATGGAATATCCACAAAAGTTTCTCCGTTATCGCTGCTTTCCTGCCACTGATATTGGAGCGGTTCACTGCCTGTTGCTTCTACATTGAAGAAATAGTAACGTTCAATTACGATAGTTATTTCTCCGGGCTTAACAGGTTTAGGCTGGCTAGGAGCGTTTGTTGCACCGCTTTGCGGGTGTTTTACTATGACCGGTGCTTTTTCGGAGAAGTTTATCGTAACAGGGCCGAAAACGGTCGGCTCAGTTTTTTGTCCGTCGCCTGTTGATACCCATGTTTTGCATCTTATCTGCCAGCCGTTCATTTGGCTTTCTATAGTAGGCTCGTAAACAGAAGAAGTTTCTCCGTCAATGGCGGTGAAAGTCTTTCCGCCGTCCTTGCTCACTTCCCATAGATATTTGAGCCGTACTGCGCCATTTGGTGTATTGTTTGTGACCTCGAATTTTGCCTTTTTATCCAAGTGGAATTTGTCAGGAGCAGTAAATACCGGCTCGTCAATGAAGATATATGCGTCATAGGTATAGGAATGATTGAGCTTGGAATCCCAGCCTAAATAATATACATCTGCCTGATAATGCGTACCATTGTCACTGTTGCCCATACGCCCCACATACATGCTTGTGCCATGGGCATTTATTTTTGTGCGCTTGTCGTTTTCAACACTGTACCATTCTACTCGGATATCACTGTCTTGCAGTGAGGACGGCTCGTTTTCCATTGTTTTCAGCGTAACGACGTCGTTCTTTTTCACAACAAAGTATTTTAATGTTATAGGATCAAAAGGTATCCTATGCTCTAAGATATTCGTTCCATAACGCAGATTAAAATAGGTGTTCTCATCTTCAAGAGTGCCGTCAGCTTTTATTTTAAAAGCATTCACGCCATAAATGGAATCCTGTGACTTGAGCCAGAGATGAAGCTTGTTTCCGTCATGGAATATTTCTGAGCGGTTATAGCCATAAAAATCGTCATATGGCGGCTGACGTGTGTTAGCACTGCCTATAAACTCATTGCCATCTGCACCCCTTGCAACATAGGTGTACTTGTGTACCGAGTTTCCTTTTGCGTCCACAGCCTTGCCGTTGTCATTGAAGTCAGCGCTTCCGCCTGATATCTGCAAGATTACGTTGTCACCAAGCGTTCCAGAGTAGTTTCCGCTATCAATGATGACCTTGCCCTCTCCTACAATGTTAAGTCCTCGCACGATCGCACTGTTTGTAAATTCTATCGTGCCGCCTTTCAGCTCGATAGGATAAGTGAAATTATATGTTTTATCAGGGGAGGTCTTTAATTTTAAAGTTGCGCCGTCATAGACAATGATCTTCGGAAGCTCAAAACCGCTTTTGATATCTATGTTCATTTTGATATCGCCTGAAAGTATGTTTACATCAAATGGAACGTTGGTGTCCAGATCGATTTCATATATATCTTTTAGATCTATTCCGCTTGCTAAATAAAATGTTTCATAATCATGCATATCCTTGAAATATGACATTTTACCACGGCCATTATCATCTTTTATATAGATGTCATCCATGTTTTCTGTATAATATTCTGTATACCCTCCGAAGCCATACTGCGCAAACTTCTTGAAGTCAGCGGGACAAGTATCGCTTTCATAGAGTTTCAGCCGTCCCGAAACTGTTATTTCGTTGCCGCCTGATTTACGGAAACCACGATTGACGCTTTCATAATCCACATACTCTGTTCCGGCACGGACACGTCCTCTTCCTAAAAATTTTATGGCGTAATGGTGAACTTGTACGCCATATTCCATGAATCCCGGCGTGGACGGATTAATGTTTCTGCCTTCTACTGTGGCGTTGTTCTTTATTACAATACCGCCTGCTTCAAGGCCTGAGGTGTATTCTGAATCATACTCTTGTGGTTTGTATATCTCTTTAAAGACGTTACCTTCGACCTTACTGCCGTCAACTGTCAAAATTCCATATACCATTATTCCTGCAATAGTTGAACCTGCATTGTTGAAATATCCGCCTGAAGTGAGATTTTTTGGTCTGTAGTGTGTGTAATTGGTGCACTCTCCCTTAACAGGTCTGTATGTAGCACGACCCTCTACGGTGGTATTAGTGCCGTTTACATAAAGCGACCCCTCAACATAAATGCCGTTCATGCCCACAGTTGGTCCGTTTGCGCAAGCCCAAACAGTACTGTAGTCATTAACTATCATATTATACTTTACGATAATGCAAGCGCCGAAGCTTTCGCACGATACATTAGTAGCATTTTGTTCAGTTCCGTCGCCGATAGTAAGATTTGAGCAGTATATTGCTGCGTCATGTGTTACTGCTGAAAACGTTCCGCTGCCAATGATAGTGATATTACTGTCAGGAGCGTAAATTCCGCTGTAGCTCTCATTGTATTTGGTTGCGGCTTGGCTTGAAAATGGGCTGTCGCCAAGATCAATGCTGCCGACAAGCTTTATGTTCAGATCTTGTTCGCCTTCAACGTATATAAGACCAAATCGGCTGGGCCTTTCGCTGTTGCCGTTTATACGTTTGCCTATAGTCGCCATATTGTAGCCAAGAAGCGTCAGAGTCTTGCTTTGTATATCGTATTTCCAGCCCTGTTTGCTCCATGTTTTATCAGATGTTACCTGTTCGTCGCCTATCCATATGCCATATTCTGTGACCGCAAATGCGTTCAATGGTGTAATGGACATTACCATACATAGAGTAAGTATGATGCTCAATAACCGTTTTTTCATCTTGTTTCCCCCTCTTCATCATCTTTTGAAAGTTTAAAATCAAATGTCATTTCCAACATTGCAAACAGCTTATACATGACCTCTGTGGCGATAGCTCTAATATCAAGAGATCTGATAAATGCAATCACCTTTGCCTGCTCTTCCTCTGGGACTTTATACACTCGCATTGCCGCCGTCAGAAAACGTCTAAGCTTGTGGTCAAGTGGGAAATGGATATCGCATTTTCTTGCCATATAGTTGCGCATTATTCCTGATGTTCCGATTTCCATTTCATAGAAATCGCTCTCGGTATAGCCCGGAAAATTCGAACCGAATATCTGTTTCAGTTCCGTCGTAGTGTGGACATAGATATACTCAGCCGTTTCAGGCATAGTATAAGCTTCAATGTAGATCTCTCGGAGATTTTCATTCAGCTCAGTGAGGGTTATCTGTATGGCAGTTTCCACCGCATATGTGTATATCGGCGACATATTATCACCAACAATGTTCTTTGCCACTCCAAATTGTCCGCTGAACATCGTGCCCACAAGTTCCATTAGAATAGCGTCTTTTGTGGAGAATAAGTTCTGAAAGCTTCCTCTTGCAACGCCAGCTTTTTTTACTATCTGTGAGATAGTTGTCTGTTTATACCCCTGTTCCAGAAACAGTTGGACGCATACAGTGAGTATCTTTTTTTTCGTTTCGATACCGTCTTTTCTTGTAGAAATATGTATCACCTCTTTTCATTATTTATTAATAATGCCGATATGTTAACGCTTGATTTTATTATACTTTCGCTGGTTTCTCTTTTTGTTTTAAGACCGCTTTTATTGAGAACTTTAAAATCTTCAAAAGATAAAGAAACCGGCATTGAAGGAGATTATATCGGCAAAGTTGTAAAGGTAATCGAGCCTGTTACAAAAAATACAGGTGCTATTACTATTTATGATGAACGCTGGAATGCCCGTGTTGATAACGATGAGGAAATTCCTGCCGGTTCAGAGGTTAGGATTATTAGAAACGACAGTTTGATTATGTATGTAGAAAGGGTGTAATTTATGACATTTTTATTGTGGATTTTATTTGCGGCTCTTGTTGTTTATATTGCAAAGGGCATTTTGATTGTTCAGCAACAGGAAGTTATTATCATTGAAAGACTCGGAAAGTATCAAAAAACGCTTGAATCAGGGCTTAATTTTATTATCCCTGTTTTAGAAGCTCCACGTGCTATGGCAAAACGCGTTACCCAACGTGGTCTTGACGGTTCAGTTTATTCGTATTCCAAA
>OHSF01001304.1_pt1 | contig 11135 bp, 12 predicted proteins | sample 1578551 | NCBI WGS metagenome assembly OHSF01 (sample SAMEA3879601, study PRJEB24766) | human gut metagenome | biome: human-associated habitat; feature: feces | place: USA | collected 1985/1987
CAGGTGCTCTTCTCCCAGCCGCCAAAAGGCCAGCAACGAAAGCAGCGCCGAAAGCGCGCCGTAAACCAGCGAGCGGCTCAGATATTTGCGCTTAAGCTGCTTGTAACGGGTAGAAAATTTCACTTTGCGCGCGGTTTTGTTGGGCTTGACCAGCCGGTAAAGCGCATAGGCCGGAGTTGCCGGCATAAATTTGGCAAACCGGCGCGACATGTAGGGAATAAGAAATCCGGCAACAAAGCCGTACACAGCGTAAATCATAATTTTTTACCGTCAATCAAAACGTTATCGTCTGAAAGTTTAGCCGCAAAAGGCTAACAAAAGATTAAGAACCCATTATTTGGTAAAATTCGCCCAAATTGCGGCAGGCCAGATAGGGATTGCAGACCTTTTCCTCGCCGAGCGTAAACGGCGCCGCCGGCAGACCTTCGCGCAGCCGGGCTTCGGCCTTGGCCGCGTAGCGTTCGGCGGCGGGACCGTAAATCCCGTTCAGACCGTAAAGGGTATATTCATGCCCGGGATAAAACAGCGTGTCGTCGGGCAGCTTTTTAATCCGCTGCAGGCTGCCCCACATTTCTTCAACCGTTCCTTCAAACAGGCCGCCGATGGAAAGGTTGAACAGAACGTCACCGGTAAACAAGACCCCGTCCGCCGGAAAATACCACAAAATATGCCCGGTCGCATGGCCGTCGGCACGAATAATCCGCGCTTCCGATTCGCCCAGACGAAAAACGTCGCCGTCCGCAAGGCCTGCGTCGGCGCCGGGAATCCGGTTGCAGTCATAAGCGCCGACCATCACCTTCGCCCCGTATTTTTCCTTTACCTCAAGGTTGCCCTCAACATGGTCAAAATGATGATGGCTGTTAAAAATATAGGCCGGGCGGACGTTCTGCCTTTCGCATTCGGCAATCACCGGCGCCGCCTCCGACGGATCGAGCACCGCCGACACGCCGGTCGCTTCATCGGTCAGAAGATAGGCATAATTGTCCATTTTGCCGGCACGGCACAAAATCGGGGTAATTTTCAGCATGGCTATTCTTTCTTTTTCCAAAACATGTTGACGCTGCCGAGTTCGGCCTCGTCCAGATTGACCAGATCATAAAAGGTAATAATATAACTAATCAGACCGGCATAATTTTCCAAGGGCGAGCCGCGCACCATGTTGTAGGCCATGGCGTTGCCCCTCAGCGGCTTGTCATGATTGCGCCGCTGCCGCCGGAGATCGCGGAAATGAGCAAAATTTACGTCGCTGTTGAAGATCAGCGCATAGTCTTCCATTGCTGCCAGCAGCGTCGGATAGGTTTTGATCCGGTAACTGTCGTCGGGGTCTTCAAGCGGCTTGATTCCCTCTTCCGTATACCATACCTTCCGTTTGTAAAGCGCATTGCCGAGTCTGACTTCCCGCGCGGTTCCCCAGTTGCTTTCGGCCGCCGCGGCGGCAATCAGAAACGACGGCGGCACTTCGTCCGCCCGGTTAAGCAGTTCCGCCAGCAGAATCTCATAGCGGCCGTCGCCTTTCATCCGGGTAAAAACGTCGTACTTTTCCGCCAGCCGCTCCAGCTCTTTTTTGTCCTCCGCCGTAAGTTTTTCCCCTTTGTCCAGCCGCTCCCTCATCAGCAGCAGCGGATAACGTTCAAGAGTTATCCTTTCGTTGACCAGCAGCGCAAGCGGCGCCAGAATCTGAATAAACAGCCGGTTGCGAAAGCTTTTGTCCTCCGTTTTTGCAAAATCTTCCGGCAGGCTGTTCAAAAACAACGGCGGATATTTCCACTCCGGCATGTAAATATAGTCTTTGTAGCCGTAGTCGGCAAACATCTTTTGCAAAACCGGAACATTGACGTTGTCGACATAAAGCCCTTCCGGTTTCAGCTCCATGGCAAGCGGTTCTGCCGCCCGCACTTCGGCCGGCTCAAACAGTGCCGTCAACAGCAACAGAAATAAAACCGCTCCGCTTTTTTTCATCTAACTCTCATACTTTTCAACCGCGATCACTTCTTTTATATAAGTCCGCAGCAGCTTTTCCACGCCGTCTTTCAATGTTCGCTGGGAATAGGGACAGCCGACACATTTGCCCTGCAGTTCGACATAGACGATACCGTTTTCAAAACCACGGAAAACAATGTCGCCGCCGTCTTTGCGGATGGCCGGACGGATTCTGGCGTTAAGCAGGCCGACGATATTGTGAACGACATCTTCCGCCGTTTCCTCCCCTTCCCTCACCGGCGCTTCGCCCCGGCTTAAGAAGTCCATGATTTCCGCCAGCACCTGCGGCTTGAGATCGTCCCAGAGGGCCCCCTCTTCTTTGGTAACCGACAGGCAGTCGGGAGTAATCACCACCGAGGTGACACCACCCAGATCAAAAATGTTTTCCGCCAGCGGCGAACGGCGCAGCGACTTGGCGTCGCTGAATTCGACGCTGCCTTTGACCGGAAAGCCCGATTCGGCAAAAAAATGCATAATATTGTTATCCGCGGCCAGTTGTGTTTCAATCCGCATTAAAAGACACTCCCTTCATCTCGTAACTGATTTGTTCAAGCAGGCCTGCCGCCCGCAGCATGTAATATCCGAGCGCCACCAGATGATTGGCCGCCATTCCGGAATTAAGCTCGCCGTTGCGCACCGCAAGCGGCGAAAGCGCCGACCCGTCCTCCAGCGCGCGGGTCACCCGGGTCCAGTTTTCATACTGTCCGCTGTCAAGCAGCACCTCTTTGAAATCCATCCCCCAGGCTTTCAAAATCAGCATATAGGCGTAAATTTTGCCCTGACTATAATAAAACAGATCGTCGGCCCTGAAATCCGTCCAGTCGGAACTGTGCTCGGCGATCTGCGTTTCCAGCTTTTCCGCCGTTTTGTAAAGGTCGCGTTTGACCGCTTTGATCAACCCGCGCATATTGACATAGTCGCGCGCCCAAAAGCACCGGCCGGCCGGCAGCAGCCGGTTATAATCGCGCAGCAGTTTGCGCGCCTTGCGATACTGGCTGGCCGACGACGGCGCGATTTTCAGCTTGTTGTCGGGGGCAAACAGCCACACGTTGCCGGGATATTTCAGCAATTCGGCCGCGCCGTTCATTACCGCTTTCTCGCGGCCGTTTTCCGGACATTGGGTTTCTTCGCCGATCACTGCCGCGGTCACCGCCAGCGCGCTGACGATTCCCTGTTGGTAATTGGGCATGTTGTCGAGAAAATAGGAAGGGAAAAACGGCGGCAGGTTGGCCGTCCACAGGTTTTCGTTGACTTCCCGGTTGATCAGGAAACGCATTGTTTCCACCGTCAGCGACTGCTGTTCCGATTCCCTCGTCAGATTGTAGTCCGACGTCCTGTCGATGTTCTCGCTCAAAAGGCCGCCGAGCGGATAATAGGACAAAACCAGAAGCGCCACCGCCGCGGCAAAAGCCTTCGGCCAGGAAACCGCCAGATGCGAAATCCCCCGCCACAGCGTTTGCAGCCCCTTTTTCAGATACGTCCCCGCCCGGACAAGCGTAGTTTTAAACATCTCGTTCCTTCCTTTTCAGCAGGCTTTTCGCCAGCGCCGCCACATCCATTACACCGGTTATTTTAGTCATAATGCAAAAAGTTACAACACCAAAAAAGCAAAGCAGCCCGAAAAGCGGCAGTTTCGCCCACAGGGAAAATTTGAGCCAGCCGCCGGTCAGAAGGTCAAGCGCCAGACCGCCGCCGTACAAAACGGCTCCCATAACCAGAGAACAAAAAGTCACCTTGCCGACATAAACCGCCAGTTCGCGGGAAAAACTCCAGTATCCCCGTTTTTTCAGTCCGCGGACATACTGATAAAAGGAAACGAACGCCGCCAGCGAAGTCGCCGCCGCAATTCCGGTATGCCCGAACGGCTTCATCAGCAGGAGCGAAAAGATCAGGTTGGCCGCCAGCACCACCACGCTGTATTTGACCGGAGTCCGGGTATCTCCGCGGGCAAAGAAGTTCGGCGTCATCGCTTTGACCATCACATACACCGGCAGACTGAGCGAATAGGCAATCACCGCCCGCGCCGTCATTTCGGTTTCAAAAAGCCCGAATTTCCCGTGCTGAAACAAAATATTGATGATCGGCTCGGCCAGAACGATGATGGCTGCCGCCGCCGGCACCGACAACAGCACCCCGTATTCGATCGCCTTATCCTGCGTTTTTTTGGCTTCGCCGTCATCGCCGGCCTTAAGCTGACGGGAAAGAATCGGCAAAAGCGCTACCCCGATCGCCGCCCCCACCACGCCGAGCGGCAGCTGCTGCAGACGGTTGGCATAATAGAGCCAGGAGATGGCGCCGGTTCCCACCAGAGAAACCAGAATCGTGTCTACCATCATATTGATCTGATAAACACCCGCCCCAAGCACCCCGGGCGCGATTCTTTTAAACAAAACGCGGATATCCTCGCTTTTAAACAACCCCGGCAAATCATAAACCAGAGAAATGTTCACCCCTTCGCGGCGGAGAAAAAAGTTAAGCCAGATGATTTCCAAAACGCCGGCCAGCGTCACCCCGAGGGCAATCCGGTATACCGGCGTGTCAATCACCGGCATAAACACCCAGACCGCGGCAATCATCGTCAGGTTGAGAATGACCGGCGCGGCCGCCGGCGCGGCAAACTTGCCGAAGGAATTGAGAATGCCGGACTGGAAAGACACCACCGAAACCAGCAGCAGAAAAGGAAAAGTGATTCGCGACAAAAAGGCGGCCAGTTCAATCTTGCCGGCATCATCGGCAAACCCCGGCGCCAAAACCACCACCACCCAGGGCATAACGATTTCCATCAGCAACACAAAAAGCCCGAGGCTGAACACCAGCACCGAAATTGCCCCGACCGCAAATTTTATCGCCTGCGCCTTGCCGCCGCCAACCAGCTTTTGCGAAAAAATCGGTACGAAAGCGCTGGTAAAAGCCCCCTCGGCAAACAGGCTGCGAAACAGGTTCGGCAATTTGAAAGCGACAAAAAAAGCATCGGAAACCGCACCGGCCCCCAGATAATTAGCCATCACCATATCACGGAAAAATCCGGTGATCCGGCTGATGAGCGTCCAGCCGCCGAATGTTGCGATCGATTTAAATAAAGACATCTTGTCAAACCTGTTTTTATTTTGTATAGTTGCGCCTTGGCAACGGTCATTATATTGTATTATATCAATAAATCCAACCCGATTTTCTTTTGTTTACATTTTTTTATTGACAAAATAGTTAATTATTGAGATAATAGACAAAAAGAAAAGGGAATACATTATTATATAAGGAGAAAACCCTATGACGACAAAACTGACGACAAAACTATTGAATCAGAAAACCGCCCCCAAAGTTTTCGGGCAAGGCCAAGCTTACTATTTCTTTAAAAAAGGCCGCGTCCACTATACCAGTGTGGGATCAATGGATCCTACAAATCCCAACGCTCAGGCACTCACAAATGTCGCAGCTTCAAAAGGAGCAACGCTTTTCATGGCGGGCGCGGAATGTGCTTATGCTCTGGAAGCAGAAAAAATGATCAAAAGCTCCAACCAAGAACTGATGGCCGGGAAAATCCTTTCTCATGGCGAAATGATCGATTACAGCACATGGGGCGAAAAAATGGTCAAAAAAGCAGAGCAACAAATTGAAAATAATAATCGGGCAATGCAAATACACAAAGAAAGCCTTTTGACCCGTTAAACATTCCCCTTATAAAAATCGTAAAGCTCCGGAATTTTCCGTTCCGGAGCTATTATTATATTCCGAGTTTACTCGGGGCTGAATGCAAAGGTGTCGTTAGACACCGTTTCCACACCAACGAGCGTAGGCAAACCGAAGGTTTGTATCTTTGAACCCCCGGGGTTACCCGGAACTGTTATTATTGCCGAAAAACAATTCCTCTTCTTTCTCCGCACCGTTTTTCTTTCCCGATTCTCTTTCCCCGGGCAATATTTTCCCGTCATGCCGTTTCCTTTCCACGTTTTTTTCCCGGCACTTCCGTCTCCGCATTTTCCTCTCCGGACATATTCCTTTCCCGGCAGACAAAAAAGCCGATAAGCGAAAAACAAGAATTTACAAAAAAGATACACCGGCCTGGCCGCGAGTTTTCAATATACAAAAAAGGCAACCGACGTTGCCTTTTTGTCTGCAAGCTTTTTGTTACGTCCCGGCAAGCAAGGAAAGCGGCAGCAACCGAAGCGTGCCGGGACGCCAAAGGTACAAAAGGTACGTAACCGGGCAATTTGTCCGCAATTTTTGTACTAATCACCGCTGCACAATTTATAAAATGCGGAGAACGAGGTGAGTAGTAAGAAATAAGGAAAATTGCGAGGGAGCGTACAAAAGGGTACGTAACCGAGCAATTTGTCCGCAATTTTTGTACTAATCACCCGTTATACGCATTTTATTTGCGGTCACCCATCAAACGCAGCAAAGCCAGGAACAGGTTGATAAAATCAAGATACAGTTCCAAAGCGCCGACGACAACCTTGCGGGTCATCGTATCGTCGTTGTCGGCCGACATATAGATCTGACGGATTTTCTGCGTGTCGTAAGCGGTCAGACCGGTGAAGACGACGACGGAAACGATCGACAGAACATAATAAAGAGCCGGACTCTGCATAAACAGGTTAACCACCGCGGCAATGATAATGCCCCACAGACCCATTCTGAGAAAGGCGCCCATTGAGGTCAGGTCGCGTTTGGTCACCGTGCCGTAAATGCTCATGGCGCCGAACATCGCCGCCGTAATCAGAAAGACGCGAACCATGCTGGCGCTGGTATAAACCAGAAAGATCGGCGCCAAAGACGCGCCCATCAGAGCCGAATAGAGCCAGAACACGCCGCGCACCTGCGCCAGGGTTCCGCTGGTCAGAACCCAGTTGAAACCGAAAATGACAATCAAAGGCGACAACAGAAACAGCCAGCCGAGAACCGACATGCCGCCGGTCTGCGGGTTGAACATCATGGTGATCAGCGAAGTGTTGGCAACCAGGAAAGCGACCGCGGCGGTAACCGCCAGCGCGCCGGCCATATGATTGTAAACGCTGACCAGATAGGCGCGCAAACCGTCATCGACGGCGGTTCTTTCCACCCCGACGTCGGTATAGTTCTTTTGCAAATCAACTTTTTCTTTAAACATAGGTTTCTCCTCAAAATAGACACGTAACTGTATTTAATATAGTTTTTAAATCCGCGCAAATCAAGCAGATTACTCATAAGCGTATAACAACCCGCCGTTTTGTTTCAGCCAGCGGCGGCCGGATTCGGCAAACGGACAGAGCGTTTTGACGCAGTTCCAGAAAGCCTTCGAATGATCACGGTGCCGCAAATGCGCCGTTTCGTGCGCAATCAGATAATCGATTGCGTTCATCGGCGCCAGGGCGATTCGCCAGTTGTAATTGATGTTGTTTAAGCTTGAGCAGCTGCCCCAGCGCGATTTGGTGTCCTTAATCGTCACCCGGTTAACCCGGCAGCCGATCAGCGCCGCCTTCTGCCGGGAAAGTTCAAGCAGCCTTCCGGCAGCCTCGCGACGGATAAAATCGCGCACCCGGCGCGGCAGGAAAGCCGCTTCTCCGGACACTTTCAGTTCGCCGTTTTCGACAAACACACCGCCTTTTAAATCCGGGCAATGGCGGATTGTCACTTTTTCGCCGAACAGGCTGATCTCTTCCCCGTCGGCAAACGGCCGGCTTTCCGGCACCGCCAGCAGATGCGCCTCTATCCAGCCGCGGTTTTCTTCAACGAATTTCAACGCCCGTCCGACCGGACACGACGGCGGCAGGTTAAGCACCGCCTGCCGTTCCTTTGGGTCGATTCTGAGCGCCAGCCGCCGGCAGCGGGGCGGCGACACGACTTTCAGCGGCAGACCCGCGGCCCGCTCGATTTCAAACGTCTTTCCAGTCAACAATGTAATCTTCATAATGTTTGACTTCCGATTCGGAAATGATCAGCCGGCCGCGCACCGACTGAAAGGCGCGGTGAACGCTGTCTTTGTCGCCGCTCACCAGCGGATGCCATTCGGGCAGGTCATAGCCGTTGTCCAGCAGCCAGTAAGCGCAGGTTTTCGGCAGCCAGCGCGGCTTTTCGCGAATGGCTTTCAGGTCGACGCTGCGGCAGTCCGGCACTTTCTCAAACCGGTTTTCATAGATCCGGCACAAACAGCTTTTGGCGTCAAGAAAACGGCAGCGCACGCAGGTAAAATGTATTTTGCCGTCAATTTCCAGTTTGTTAAGGCAGCATTTGCCGCAGCCGTCACACAAAAGTTCCCATTCGGCCGGGCTCATATCCTCCAGCTTCTTTTTTTTCCAGAACTCCGGTTCGACCGCGTTTTTGGCTTCCGCCGCCGGATCGCGCCGGGCAATGGTAACGATGTAACGTTTTTTTTCTTCCGTCATTATCCTATCTGCTCCGGCAACTGGTTGTCCTCGATCGGATCGGTAAACAGGGCGTATTCTCCCTGCCAGCCGAGCTTGACCGTCCCGGTCGGCCCGTGACGGTGTTTGCCGATGATTACGTCCGCGCGGTGGCGGGTGGCCTGCATCCGCTGTTCCCACTTGTCGTGTTTTTCCGGCGAATAGTTTTTGTCGGTTTCCTTCGGCTCTTCGTTCTGAATATAATAGTTTTCACGATAAACGAACAGCACGATGTCGGCGTCCTGCTCAATGGAACCGGATTCGCGCAGGTCAGACATCACCGGCCGCTTGTCGTCTCGCATTTCTACCCCGCGGTTGAGCTGTGACAGGGCAATTACCGGCACGTTCAGTTCCTTGGCCATGATTTTCAGCCCGCGGGAAATTTCCGACAGTTCCTGCACGCGGTTGGCTTCTCCCCGGCTGGCGGAACCGGTAATCAGCTGAATATAGTCAATGACGATCAGCCCCAGCCCTTTGCTTCTTTTCAGCCGCCGCGCGCGGTTGCGGATGGCGTTGATGGTCAGCCCCGGGGTATCGTCGATGTAAAGCGGCATTTTTTCAAGCGAACGAACCACCTCGGCAATCCGCTCAAATTCGCCGTTGTCGATGTCGCCGTTGCGCATTTTCTGCGACGAAATGCCGGCCGCGCTGGAAAGCACGCGGGTGGCCAGCTGGTCGGCCGACATTTCAAGCGAAAAGAAAGCCACCCCGCGGGATTTTTCCTCCAGGTTGCGGTCACGGTACATCCAGTCGGCGACGTTGTAGGCAATGTTGGTCGCCAGCGCGGTTTTGCCCATCGCCGGACGGCCGGCCAGAATGATCAGGTCGGAATTGTTCAACCCGCCGGTCCGCTTGTCCAGATTGTTCAGTCCGGTTGAAATGCCGGAAATTTTGCCTTCGCGCTGATAAGCTTTTTCAATTGTGTTGAGCGACTGGGTCAAAGCGTCGGAAAACTCGACAAACCCCCGCTGTCCGTCGCCTTTGTCGGAAAGTTCGTACAACCGCTTTTCCGCTTCTTCAATCTGGCCGGAAGCGGAAGAGTCGATATCCTCCTTCATCGCATTATTAACAATGTCAAAACCGGTGGCGATCAGTTCGCGGCGCAGATACTGGTCGTAAATGTACTGGGCGTAATATTCCGGATTGGTGAGCGGCGATGAACTTTCCGCCAGCTTGATCAGATACTTGTAACCGCCGACATCATTTAACACGCCTTCCTGCTCGAAATAGTTTTTCAGCGTAATGGTGTCGGCCACGTGTCCGCGGGAAATCAGCTTGGAAATGACCTCGAAGATTTTGTCGGCAAAATGCGCCGGCTTCAGAAAGTCGGAAACCTGCTCAAAAGCCTTGTTGTTGGAAAGAAGGGCGCCCAAAAGCGCCTGTTCGGCCTCAATGTTCTGCGGCAGCGACGCCGCGTCGATCTTTTCCATTGCCATAGTCGTTGTCATCTCCGTTGATCGTTTTTAACGGCTTCGTTGTAGCAGGAAATAAAATAAAAACAAACATAATCTTTCGCATTGCGCGATTAACTTATCCACAGGCTGTGAATAACGGGGATAAACTTCCCGGATCATGTTATCCTGAAGCCGGCAAAAAGGATGGCTTATCATGTTAAACCGGCTGAAAAAGTATGAAGAAGAATATTGCCGCAACACCTATTGCGGCAACAGTGAAGGCGGCGATTTCCGTTTTGAAGACCGCGGCAGCCGGCTGATTCTGACTGCTCCGCACGCGGTGCGCACCCTCCGCGACAACCGGCCGAAAGCGCCCGACCTCTGCACCGGTGCGCTGACCCGGCTGGCCGGCGAACAAAACGACGTTTCGACGATCATCCGCCGCCGCACGGGAGAAGAAAGAAACGCCGCCGCCGGCTTCGTCATTGACCGGCAGCTTGCAAATCATTGTTTTCTTGACATCCACGGCATGAACGGCGGCCGGGAATTTGAACTGGCGGTCGGCACCGGCATTTTACCGGCCGCGGACTATGCGCCGGAACTGGAACTGATCGGCCGGCTGGCGGAAAAATACAAAATCCGCTGGGTGACAAACCATCCGGACTACACCGGCAGATTCGGCCTTACCGGCAGCCTGCAGCGGCTGAACCCTCTGCCGCGGATTCTCCAGCTGGAATGGCGCTCCGACCTGCGTGACTTTTACCTTTTTCCCGCCGACGTGCTCGAGCGCACGCTGCCTTTTCTTTCCGAACTGGCGGGAACCGCGGCGCTGTTTTTCCGGCAAAAGCGGACTTGACAGCCGCGGCATTGCGTATTATCCTGATCAGGTTAGTCTGAATTATTAACCAATTAAATTTTATGCTATGAACAAATCAATGCAGACTCCGAAATTCGGAGATTTTCTGTTGTATGACGGAACTTTCGTTTCCGCACCGGCAGACGCAAAAGAAGTAAAGGGAATTTATCTGTACGACGGCATTTCGCTGATCGACTTTTCCCCGAAAAGAAAGATGTATCGCAAAGCCTGCCACTGGTGTTGGGAACACGGCGGAGAACTTGCTTCGGTCAAGACGCTTTATTTCATCATTTTTCATTTTGAGGAAATCAACCGGCTTCGCGCAGGCATCGGCCGCGATCCGCTGCCCGAAGACATGCTTGTCTGGTCTTCCTGCTGCCTGCGAAACCAAGGTTACACGGTTCTCAGTTATGCCGTAAACCTTTCGACCGCAATGGTTCACACTCTGATCGGCGAATGCGTGCAGCTCGACGACTGCGGCACCGCCAACACGGTTTGCGTTTTCGGCGAACCTCATGATAAGCG
>OHSF01001308.1_pt1 | contig 11121 bp, 8 predicted proteins | sample 1578551 | NCBI WGS metagenome assembly OHSF01 (sample SAMEA3879601, study PRJEB24766) | human gut metagenome | biome: human-associated habitat; feature: feces | place: USA | collected 1985/1987
CCGTCTGTTTAAAGAAATGCAGATGAAGAAAAACCATATTGCGATCGTGGTGGATGAGTATGGACAGACTTCCGGGATTGTTGCAATGGAAGATATCCTTGAGGAGATCGTAGGAAACATCGAGGATGAACACGACCAGGAAGAAAAGATGATTGAGAAACTGCCAGATGGCAGTTATCTGATGGATGGTATGACTTCTGCTGAGGAGGCACTTGAAATTTTGAAAATTCATATTCCGGAGGAAGATGAATTTGAAACGTTAAATGGTATACTGATCTCTCTGTTAGACCGTATTCCAAATGATGATGAGAAGTTTGAGACAGATGCTTTCGGGTATCATTTCGAAGTTTTACAGGTGGAAAATAAGATGATCAAAAAAGTGAAGATCACAAAACTTGCCGAGGGCGTTTCCACAGATAAGGAAGAGAACTCTTGTCAGAAAGAAGAAACGGTGCTAGAATAATATTTCTGAGAGATTTTGTAATTGTGTGAGAAACACACAAAACATATAAAAAGTTTGACAGACGAAAATACAAGAAAAAGAGAGGATAAAGTTATGTCAGGACATTCAAAGTTTGCCAATATTAAACATAAGAAAGAAAAAAATGATGCTGCAAAAGGTAAAATCTTTACGATTATCGGTAGAGAAATCGCAGTTGCAGTAAAAGAGGGTGGCCCGGATCCATCCAATAACTTCAAACTTGCACAGGTGATTGTAAAGGCAAAGAGCAACAATATGCCAAACGATACGATCGATCGCGGTATTAAGAAAGCTGCCGGTGATGGAAACTCCGTCAACTACGAATTCTGTACATATGAAGGATATGGACCAAGCGGAACAGCTATCATTGTAAAATGTTTAACAGATAACAAAAACCGTACTGCTGCAAATGTCAGAAATGCATTCACAAAAGGTCATGGAAGCATCGGTACACAGGGTTGTGTATCTTACATGTTCGATGAAAAAGGACAGATCATCATCGCAAAAGAAGACTGTGAGATGGATGCAGACGATCTTATGATGATCGCTTTAGATGCAGGCGCAGAAGATTTTAATGAGGAGGAGGACTGCTTTGAAGTATTGACATCTCCAGATGATTTTGAAGCTGTAAGAAGCGCATTGGAAGCTGAGAACATTCCAATGGCAGAAGCAGAAGTAACCATGATTCCTCAGAACTATGTAGAGTTATCTGCAGACGAAGATATCACAAACATCAACCGTATCTTAGATCTTTTGGATGATGATGATGATGTTCAGCAGGTTTACCACAACTGGGATGAATAAATAATATGAGACAGACTCTGCTTTTGGCGCAATCCAAGAACAGAGTTTTTTCATATGGACACTTTTTTACAATAAAGTGGTAGAAATCCGGGGGAAAATGTTATATCATAAATAGTACAAGGATGATGAGGAGGTATAATTCATGAAGAGGATTCTTTTTGCAGCGTCAGAGTGCGTTCCGTTTATAAAAACTGGGGGACTTGCGGACGTGTGTGGTGCATTACCTAAGGAATTTTCAAAAGAGGAATGGGATGTCAGGGTCGTGATTCCAAATTATAGCTGTATTCCGGAAAAATTCAGAAACCAGTTTCAGTATGTAACACATTTTTATATGTGTGCAGGAAATTATATCCAGAACAAATATGTTGGAATTTTAAAATATGAACTGGATGGGGTTACCTACTATTTTATTGATAATCAGGAATATTTTACCTGTGATACACCATATGGGGATATCCGTTATGACATTGAGAAGTTTGTTTTCTTCGATAAAGCTGTTTTATCCATGTTAAAACAGATCGATTTCCGTCCGGATCTGATCCACTGTCATGACTGGGAGACAGGTCTGATCCCGGTATATCTGAAAAATGAATTTCAGGCAGACTCTTTTTACTGGGGGATGAAATCAATCATTACCATACATAATTTGAAGTTCCAGGGTGTATGGGATGTGAAGACGATGAAGGGGCTGACAGGATTTTCAGCAGATTTGTTTGCACCGGATAAACTGGAATTTCATAAGGATGCCAACATGTTAAAGGGTGGTTTGGTATATGCAGATTATATTACAACTGTAAGCGATTCTTATGCACAGGAGATCCAGACTGATTACTATGGCGAGGGGCTGGATGGACTGCTTGCCGCCAGACATTTTGATATGCAGGGCATTGTAAACGGTATTGATTACAAAACATATGATCCGGAGACAGACCCGAAAATTTATACCAACTATAACGCATCAAACTTCCGTAAGAAGAAGGTCAATAATAAATTAAAATTACAGGAGGAACTGGATCTGACTGTCGATAAGAAGAAGTTCATGATCGGACTGATCTCAAGACTCACCGATCAGAAAGGTCTGGATCTGATCAATTATGTGATCGACCGCCTGGTGGATGATTTCACACAGATTGTTGTGATTGGAACCGGCGATCCACAGTATGAGAACATGTTCCGCCATTATGCATGGAAATACGGAGACAGAGTTTCTGCCAATATCTGTTATTCTGATGACCTGGCTCACAAACTTTACGCCGCTGCGGATGCATTTTTAATGCCATCCCGCTTTGAACCATGTGGACTGACGCAGTTGATCTCTTTCCGTTACGGTACGGTTCCAATCGTCCGTGAGACCGGAGGACTTAAGGATACAGTCAGACCATATAACGAATACGAAAATACCGGTGATGGATTCTCTTTTGCAAATTATAATGGGGAAGAGATGCTCGGTGTTGTCAATTATGCAAAGCATATTTATTTTGATAAGAAAAAACAGTGGAATCAGATTGTTGAACGGGGCATGGCAAACGATTATTCATGGAAGTCTTCCAAAGGAAAATACGAAGGGCTTTATAATTGTCTGCTTGGATATACTGTATAAAATAAAAAGAATCTCCAATACTAAAGAACAGGGTAGAAAAATCTATCCTGTTTTTTCAGTCTTATGAGGGAAGGGAGATTGTATGGCAGAAAAAAATGAGAAAGAGAAGGCTGTGAATGAGCAGATCAGGGATTTTGGTCAGGTGGAGTTAGAGCATGGGGAAGACAGGATCTTCATGCTGACGATCATAGGAGAGATTGAGGGGCATGAGTGCCTTCCGGCGGCGACAAAGACGACAAAGTATGAGCATGTGCTTCCAAAACTCGCAGAGGTGGAAGAAAATAAAAATGTGGATGGATTACTGCTTTTGTTAAACACGGTAGGCGGGGATGTGGAGAGCGGGCTTGCCATTGCTGAGATGGTAGCATCCATTGATAAGCCAACGGTTTCACTGGTACTCGGTGGCAGCCATTCCATCGGCGTGCCGCTGGCAGTCTCCACGGACTATTCTTTTATCGTGCCATCCGGCACGATGGTGATCCACCCGGTGCGGATGAATGGAACTGTGATCGGGGCGCAGCCAACGTATGATTATTTTAAGCAGATGCAGGATCGTATTTTAAAATTTGTTGTGCAGCATTCCAAAGCAGAACAGAACCGGCTGGAGGAGCTTATGATGAATACGGGAATCCTCACAAAAGACCTTGGGACGATCCTGGTTGGAGGACAGGCGGTCGAGGAAGGACTCATTGATTCTATCGGTGGAATCCATGAGGCATTTGCAAAATTACACCAGCTCATACAAGAGACAAAATCCGGCGGCAAAAAAAGCTTTTAATGACAATCAAAATGAAATATGGTATACTTAAAAAGTATGAAAATCGGTGACTTATGGAAAAAACTGATATTTTTTAGAAAATATGAGATACGATACAGCGGAGGAAAAAGCTTATGACTTTATTACAGGCGGTCTTGATGGGGATCATACAGGGATTGACAGAGTTCCTTCCGGTCAGCAGTTCCGGACATCTTGCACTTTTTAAAATCCTGTTCCATGTTGAGACGGATACAGGAATGTTATTTGATGTTTTGCTGCATGTTGGAACTCTGATCGCGATCTGTGCAGTTTATTATAAAGATATCGTCAGGCTTTTTGTGGAGGGAATCTGTATCGTGAGAGATGTGCTGATCAATTTTGCAGCACTTATAAAAAACCTTTTTCTATCGATCCGTGACAGAGGAAAAGATCATGTTGATTACAGTCCGTACCGCAGAATTGTAAACAGCAGTTACCGCAAGTTTGTGGTGCTGATCCTGGTATCAACCATTCCGACCGGAATCATTGGTTTTGTTGGAAAAGACGTGGTAGAGCAGGCATCAGAACTTCTGATCGTGCCGGGCATCTGTCTGATCGCAACCGCAATTCTGCTCTTTATCGCAGACCGCTGCAAGGGCGGAGACAAGCTTCCGAAGGACATTACATACACCAATGCGTTTGTCGTTGGTATTGCTCAGGGCGTGGCAACTTTGCCGGGACTATCCCGCAGCGGAACAACGATCACAGCATGTCTGCTCAGCGGATTTAACCGCAAGTTTGCAGTGAAATATTCGTTTATTATGTCGATACCGGCGATTTTAGGTGCCATGGTGTTAGAGTTAAAAGATTTTGCAGACCTGTCTGTGAGCGGCATGGATATTACCTGCTATATTGTTGGTATGGTGATTGCTGCAGTGATCGGATATATCTGTATTAAAACAATGCTTGTCATTGTGCGCAATCGGAAATTCCGTATTTTTGCAATTTATTGTCTGATTGTCGGACTGCTCTCAATCGGCGGATTTTTCTATACATTATAGGAGATATTTTTTGGAGGTAATATTTTGGCAACAGGGAAAAGAAAGAGTTCCTCTGGCAGAAAAACTTCTGGCAGAAAAACGAATTCAGGACGTAAGAAGAATGATATACAGCAGGAGAGCTTTACAGAGGAAGTGATTCTGTGGGTGATCCTTGCAGTCTCCATTTTACTTTTTATCAGTAATTTTGGAATCGGCGGGGCAATTGGAAATGCTGTCAGCAGTTTCTTTTTTGGTGTATTTGGTTTGATCGCATATATTTTTCCGGTTGTTTTGGTGATCGGTACTTTTTTTGCGGCGTCCAATAAAGGCAATCGGATCGCAACGGTAAAAATTGCTGCGGCTGTCTTTTTTGTGCTGTTTTTATGTATGTTTATCGAGATCGTGCGCTGTGGCGCGGAAGTTGCCGGAGCGGCAGGTGCCTATCAGTATTGTTCGGTACATAAAATTGGCGGAGGATTTTTAGGTGGTCTTCTTGCCGGGATTTTTTGTCCAAATTTTGGACTCCTCGGTTCTTATGTGATCGATGTTGTGGCAATGATTATCTGTCTGGTGCTGATCACAGAACGTTCCGCATTGAAGGGTGTGCAGAAAGGCAGCCGTAAAGTTTATGAAACGGCAAAAGAGAGCAATGAACGTCATCGTGAACTTGCAGAACAGCGACGTGAGGAACGTGAGCTGCGCCGCATGGACCGCAAGGTGGAAGGCGTGGCAGTCGACACAAGAGTTCTTCCGGACAGGAAGGCAGAGCCTATGGGTTCGGATGAAGTCAGTGAAATTAATATTGACAAACTTTTGGAGCAGTCGAACACCAATCTGCCGGAAATCAAGGAGGAGAAGCATGTGACACTCACAGCCGGAGGCGCAGAATATCAAAAACTTCCTGCTATGGAACCGGAGACGGAACTGTATGTTGCTCCGTCTGCATTTTCTGAGGAAGCGTTTGAGGCAAAAGAGCTGGAAGAGGATGCATCAATCTTTCACTCAGAGCCGGCATATCAGGAGAGTATCCATACAGAGCCGGCTTATGAAGAACATCATCCAGTAGAAGAATCTATTCCGTATGATGCCGCAGAAAAACCGAAGAAAAATGTTAAGGCTACGGAGGAAGATATTCAAAATGATGTCTCATCCATCGAGGAAGAGATCCATCTGGAGGCACAGAAGGAAAGAAAGTATGTGTTCCCACCAGTATCATTGTTAAAACCGCCAGGCAATAAGCAGGGAGATTCCAAACAGCATCTTCAGGAGACCGCGCAGAAATTACAGCAGACATTAAAGAACTTCGGCGTAAACGTTACAATCACGAATATCAGTTGTGGACCATCGGTCACACGTTATGAGATTCAGCCGGAAATGGGTGTTAAAGTAAGTAAAATCGTGAATCTGGCAGATGATATCAAACTGAATCTCGCAGCTGCTGACATCCGAATCGAGGCACCAATCCCGGGAAAGGCAGCAGTTGGAATCGAAGTTCCGAACAAAGAGACACTGATGGTTTCTTTCCGTGAACTTGTGGATTCGCCGGAATTTAAAAATCATCCATCCAACATTTCTTTCTGCGTCGGAAAAGATATTGGAGGAAATGTAACGGTTGCAGATATTGCAAAAATGCCTCATTTACTGATTGCCGGTGCAACAGGTTCCGGTAAATCTGTCTGTATCAATACAATTATTATGAGTATTTTGTACCGGGCAGATCCGGAGGATGTAAAGCTTATCATGATTGACCCGAAGGTGGTTGAGTTAAGTGTATACAATGGAATCCCACATCTGTTTATTCCGGTTGTTACAGATCCGAAGAAGGCGGCAGGTGCATTGCACTGGGCGGTAGCTGAAATGACAGACCGTTATCAGAAATTTGCAGAATACGGTGTTCGTGATTTGAAGGGCTATAACCAGAAAATAGAAGGAATCAAAGATATTGATGACCCGGATAAGCCAAAGAAGATGCCGCAGATTGTAATTATTGTGGACGAGTTAGCGGATTTGATGATGGTTGCACCGGGGGATGTGGAAGATGCTATCTGCCGGTTGGCGCAGCTTGCAAGAGCCGCAGGAATCCATCTTGTCATTGCAACGCAGCGTCCTTCCGTAAATGTCATTACCGGACTGATTAAAGCAAATATGCCATCCCGAATCGCATTTTCTGTAACGTCCGGTGTGGATTCAAGAACCATTCTTGATATGAACGGTGCGGAAAAGCTTTTAGGAAAAGGCGATATGCTTTATTATCCGCAGGGCTTACAGAAACCGCTTCGTGTACAGGGTGCGTTTGTATCCGATAAAGAGGTATCAGATGTGGTTGAATTCTTAAAGGAACACAATGAGGGGGAAGGCTACAGTAGTGATATTGAAGAGCGGATGAACAATATTTCTGTATCCGCAAGCACTGGTGCTGATGCGGCATCTGGTGATGGAAATGACAGAGATGCTTATTTCTTGGATGCTGCAAAGCTTTTGATTGATAAAGATAAAGGTTCCATCGGAATGATTCAGCGTTATTTTAAAGTTGGTTTTAACCGGGCAGCAAGAATTATGGATCAGCTGGAAGAAGCTGGTGTAGTAGGACCGGATGAAGGAACCAAGCCGCGACAGGTGTTAATGTCTCCGGAACAGCTGGAAGCATTTATTGAAGAGGGTAATTAAGAAAGATTTATAGAATACAATCCATGAGGAGGAAATGAAGATGAAGTCAGATATTGAAATTGCACAGGAAGCAGAACTGGTACATATTAAGGAAGTGGCTGAGAAGCTCGGAATAAACGAGGATGAGCTGGAATTTTACGGAAAATACAAAGCAAAGATTTCCGATGAATTATGGGAGTCTGTAAAAGACAGGGAAGATGGCAAACTGGTTCTTGTAACAGCTATTAACCCGACACCTGCCGGCGAAGGAAAGACCACAACAAGTATCGGACTTGGTGAGGCGATGGCTTTACTTGGTAAAAAAGCGGTACTTGCACTTCGTGAGCCGTCTTTAGGACCGTGCTTTGGAATCAAAGGTGGAGCTGCAGGTGGTGGATATGCGCAGGTAGTTCCGATGGAAGATTTAAATCTGCATTTTACCGGAGATTTCCATGCAATTACATCCGCAAATAACCTGTTGGCAGCATTATTAGATAATCATATCCAGCAGGGCAACCAGCTTGGAATTGACCCACGTCAGGTAGTATGGAAACGTTGTATGGATATGAATGACCGTGCACTTAGAAATATTGTAATCGGTCTTGGAAGCAAGATGGATGGTATGGTACGTGAAGACCATTTCATCATTACAGTGGCATCTGAAATTATGGCTGTTTTATGTCTGGCGGACAATATGGAAGATTTGAAACGCCGTCTGGGCAGAATCATTGTTGCCTATTCCTTTGACGGAACTCCGATTACGGCAGATGATTTACATGCAACCGGTTCCATGGCAGCACTCTTAAAAGATGCCATCAAACCAAATCTGATTCAGACATTAGAGCACAATCCAGCCATCGTTCATGGTGGACCATTTGCAAATATTGCGCATGGATGCAACAGTGTCCGTGCTACTAAGACAGCTTTAAAATTAGGTGATATTGCAATTACAGAGGCCGGTTTTGGTGCTGACCTTGGTGCTGAGAAATTCTTTGATATCAAGTGCCGTAAGGCGGGACTTAAACCGGACGCAGTGGTACTGGTAGCAACCATCCGCGCATTAAAATATAACGGTGGGGTTCCAAAGGCAGACCTTGCAAAAGAAGATTTGGAAAGCTTAAAGAAGGGAATTGTAAACTTAGAGAAACATATCGAGAACCTTCAAAAATTTGGTGTACCGGTAGTAGTTACCTTAAACTCCTTTGTAACCGATACCAAAGAAGAAATTGCATTTGTAGAGAACTTCTGCAAGGAAAGAAACTGTGAATTTGCATTATCTGAAGTATGGGAAAAAGGTGGCGAAGGCGGAATCGAACTTGCAAAGAAAGTACTGGATACTTTAGATCATAAAGAAGCACATTTCAAACCTCTGTATGAGGATGAGATGTCTCTTATGGATAAGATTAAGACGATTGCAACTGAGATTTATGGAGCAGATGATGTAACTTACAGTAAGGCTGCATTAAAAGAATTAAAACATATTGAAGAAATGGGAATGGGCAATTTCCCTGTATGTATGGCAAAGACCCAGTATTCTCTTTCTGATGATGCATCAAAGCTTGGCAGACCGACTGGCTTTACCGTAAATGTCCGTGAAGTATATGTATCTGCCGGAGCCGGCTTTGTAGTAGCTATTACCGGCTCTATTATGACCATGCCTGGACTTCCGAAAGTACCGGCTGCAAATAATATAGATGTAACTAATGACGGCGTAATTACAGGATTATTTTAGGAGGTATCATGGCATTATTAATTGATGGAAAAAGAATTTCTGCTGAAATAAAAGATGAATTAAAAGAAGAAGTAGCACAGTTAAAGGAACAGGGAATCACAGGAGCACTTGCTGTAATCCAGGTGGGAAATGACCCTGCATCCAGTGTATATGTCAGAAACAAAAAACGTGCCTGTGAATATATTGGGATAGATTCTCTTTCTTATGAGCTTCCGGAAGAGACTTCCAAGGATGAATTACTGGCTTTAATCGATAAATTGAATAAAGAAGAACATGTAAAAGGCATTTTGGTACAGCTTCCATTGCCAGAGGGCATTGATGAGGATGCGGTAATCCGTGCCATTTCTCCAAAGAAGGATGTAGATGGTTTCCATCCGGAAAATGTCGGCGCATTGATGATTGGACAGAAAGGATATATTTCCTGCACACCTGCCGGAATCATCCAGCTTCTGAAGCGTTCTGACATTGATATTGAGGGAAAACACTGTGTTATCGTTGGAAGAAGCAATATTGTTGGAAAACCGATGGCAATCTTAATGCTGCGTGAGAATGCAACTGTTACAGTAACGCATTCAAAAACCCGTAATTTAAAGGAAATCTGTAAAGAGGCAGATATTCTGATTGTTGCAATTGGGAAAAAAGAATTTATTGATGCATCCTATGTAAAAGATGGTGCAGTTGTCATTGATGTAGGAATTCATCGCAATGAGAACAATAAACTTTCCGGTGATGTAAAATTTGATGAAGTAGAGCAGCTTTGTAGTGCGATTACACCGGTTCCGGGTGGAGTCGGACCAATGACCATTGCAATGTTAATGAACAATTGTGTGGAAGCTATGAGACATGAATAGGAGAAGGCTATGAAGTGTGCAAATTGTGGAGCAGAAATAAAATTAGGCTGTGTGTACTGTTCTGTATGTGGAAAAGAAGCACAGATTGTTCCGGATTATAATGTGGAAGAGGATATTTTAAAAGAATTATTAGAAGAAGACGATAAACCGAGTAAGAATGCCTCTTCCAACGGAAAGAAGAAAAAATCTTTGAAAAACAGCCAGAAAAAAAAGAAAGAGGCAGAACAGAAAAAGAAACAGAAACAGAAAAGACTTCTGATTACAGTATCAGTTCTGATTGCTATTGCAATCATTGGTGTTATCATTGTTCTTCTGGTGCAGAACAGCCATAAGAAATCTTTTGATTATCAGTATCAGAAGGGAATCAGTTACACGGAAGAGAAGAATTATACCAAGGCATTGACCTATTTTGAACAGGCTGAGAAATTGCAGCCGGATAATGTGGATGTATTACTCCGGATGGCTGATTTGTACCGTCTCCGAAAAGATGAAACATCAGAAGAAGCGTATTTGTTACAGATACTTACCCTTGATAAGAACAATGAAGAAGCGTATCAGATGCTGATTGCCTTATATGATAAGCAAAAGGAATATGATAAACTACAGGATTTATATGAACAATCAGACTCTGATAAAATAAAAGCGCTGTTTGATAATTATGAAGTAAAGGCTCCGGAGTTTTCGGAAGAAGCCGGGGAATACAATGATACGATTGAAATTGAACTGATGGCAGACTCAGACTGTACCATTTATTATACGTTAAATGGTGATTCTCCGATTGAAAAGGGAATGGAATATACAGAACCGATTTCTTTAGAGGATGAGAAAGAATATACCATCAAAGCAGTAGCAAAGGACGCAAGAGGCTTTTATAGTGAGATTGCAGAAGCAGATTATGAAATTACTTTTGAAGCTCCGGATTCTGCTAATGTAACACCTGCTGCCGGAACATATTATGATGCGCAGAGCATCAGTATACAGGTTCCCGCCGGTTCCACTGCTTACTATACCTGGGATGGCTCAACACCAACACAGGATTCTGATGTATACAGTGAACCACTTGAAATGCCACAGGGCAATAATGTGTTGTCTGTTCTTGTGGTAGATGACCATGGACTGGCAAGCCCGGTGATAAGATATAATTACATTTATCTGCCGGAATAAGCTATGGCGGATGAACAAAGAATGTGTCTTGACACATTCTTGCGCCTGCGGCGGTCGCTTGCGACAT
>OHSF01001310.1_pt1 | contig 11120 bp, 10 predicted proteins | sample 1578551 | NCBI WGS metagenome assembly OHSF01 (sample SAMEA3879601, study PRJEB24766) | human gut metagenome | biome: human-associated habitat; feature: feces | place: USA | collected 1985/1987
CACAGGCGCAGCAGAGTCATCTCATTCGGCTCGCTGGGCTTTGCATTGATGGGGTCGCGGAAGAACAGCAGCAGGTCGATCTCGTTGCAGGCAATGCGGGACGCGATCTGCTGGTCGCCGCCCTGCACCCCGGCCAGAAAACGCTGTACCTGCAGGCCGGTGGCCTCGGAAATCAGTTTGCCGGTAGTGCCGGTCGCCACCAATTTATGCTGGCTCAGAATGCGGCAGTACGCCGTGCAGAACTGAACCATCAGCTCCTTTTTGGAGTCATGCGCGATCAGGGCAATCGTCATCTGTAGATCTCTCCTCTATTGAAACATTTGTATATAAAACACTTGCTAAATTTCCTTTGCTATACATGATATCACAAACGCAACTCATTTACAACAGGTTTTTGGACACAATATTCAAATTTCCGTTCAAGTTCACTTCTTTGCACGCAGCTGCGCCTTACTGCGCAAGCAGTGCATCGTTATTTTCTTCCTCTATCACCCCTGCGGGGGCAGTTGTCTGCTGCGGCTCCGCGGCTGTGGTATCGGTCTGTGCATCATTTGCAGCATCCGGAGCGGTCTGGGCGGCGGTATCCGATGCTGCGGCGTCCTCCTGTGCCACGGTGCGCGGGTCCACATAGGGGTCTACCTCCAGCGTGCCGTCCTTCATGGCAAAGTAGGCGTTGGCGATATCCACCACCAGATCACCGGTGCGGGCACCGTAGCCGCCGTACTCCACCGTGATGCCGATGGCGATCTCCGGGTCGTCTGCCGGGAGGTAAGCGATCATCATGGCGTTCAGGTAGTGCTTGCCCGAGGCATAAGTCTCGCTGCGCTGGGGGGTGCCGGTCTTGCAGGCGATGGCAATGGGGTAGCTGGAGATCTTGCCGCTGATGGTGCTGGGCACCTGTTTCATGCCCTGCCGCACCAGCTCAAAGGTGTTGCCGTTGCCCTCGATGATATCCATCACCTCCGGCTGGGTCTCGCTAAGCACCTCGCCGGTGTTGGTATCCAGAATGGCCTTGACGAAGTGGGTGCGGTAGCGCACGCCGTTGTTGGCCAGTGTAGCGGCGTAGGTAGCCAGCTGGATGGGGCTTACCACCGTGTTGCCCTGCCCGATAGCAGCCTGAATATCCAGCGAGGAGGTGTAGTTTTTATCCGTTTTTTTGGTCAGGCGTCCCAGAGCCTCGTTTACCTCCACGCCGGTGCGCTGACCAAGACCCAGCTTGTAGGCGTAGGCATCGTAGACGTCACTGGTCAGGCGGCGTCCCACATCGTAGAAGAAGATGTTGCAGCTCCACTTGATGGCCGTGATGACGTCGATGTTGCCGCTGTGGCCGTGGCGGGTGCAGCGGGGGCGGTAGTCCTTATAATAGGTATACACGCCGGTGCAGTTGACGGTGGAGTACTGGTTGATGAGGCCGCTGTCCAGCGCCGCCACTGCCACCGCGGGTTTAAAGGTGGAGCCGGGGGTGTACAGGCCCTGCAGCGCCCGGTTGAACAGGGGCAGGCTGGGGTCGGCGTTGTACTCCGAATAGTTGGCGGCGTACAGGTTCTGGTCAAAGCTGGGGTAATTGGATGCGGCCAGCACGCTGCCGTCCTTCACATCCAGCACCACGGCGGCACCGGCGGCAGCTTTCATGCTGCCGGTGTTGTAGACCCGGTTGATCATGTCGATGTTCTCGGCCAGCGCCTTGTCCACCGCCTTCTGGAACCGGCTGTCGATGGTCAGCTGCACGGTGTGGCCCGGCTCGGGCACAGTGGTCAGGGCCGTATCCACAATGACACCATCGGAGTTGCGGGTGATGGTCTCCACGCCATCCTTGCCCCGCAGTTCGTCCTCATAGGCCGATTCCAGGCCCGAGATGCCGATGATGTCGTTCATGTTGTAGCCTTTTTCGCGCAGGGGGTAGGTGGTCTGGCCGTTTTCATCGGTCACCTTCCACTTTTCAGCGGTGATCTTGCCCACCCGGCCCAGCACATGGGGCAGCACCGTGGATTGCTCATAGCTGCGGGTACTCGTTTCCACGATCTCCACACCCGGCAGCGAGAGGCTGTGCTCCTTGATGGTCGCCACGGTCACTTCGCTGACATTCTCGGCCATGACGAAGTTGTTGACGTTGGAGAACGCCTGCTGCTGCATCTCGTAGTGGATGCCGCCCAGCGTGCGCTGCCAGCTCAGTGGATAGCTGGCAAGGTCGTAGTCCTCCACCAGCTTCTCCATCACATCATTGGCCGTTGCATACTGCTGTAAACCAAGATTGTCCTTCATGGCGGCAAGGGCTTTCTGATCCCTGGTGCTGCCCTCTTCGGCGGTAAAGGTATAATTCCCCGCTGCATCCGGCTGGCTGATGAGCAGAGTATCGTTCCAGCTCTCACCGTTGGCACGCAGCAGCTCGACGATCTTCTGGAGCATCCCGTCCAGATCTTCGTCTCCCATCAGCAGCTTGTTGAGCACCACATTGTAGCCCGTGACGCTGGTGGCAATGCGCTCCCCCCGGCTGTCCACAATGTCACCGCGTGCCGCCGTGACCGTAAACTTGTAGTCGGTGGTGTTGGTTGCCTGGGATTTGAAATCATCCCCGTTGACCAGCTGCAAAAAGATGAGCCGCAGCCCGTACAGCAGCATCAGGATGCAGGCGGCGGCAACGAGAACACGCATCCGCCGGATGGCGGTTTTCCGTTCTTCTTGGTTCATGGATTCTCCTTCCGGCGCGGGGTGCGTTACACCACGCCGTTGTCGATCTTAAATTCTTCGTGGATGCGGCGCACGACCCCGAACAGAGGGAAGCAGACGGGCACCGAGAGCGTCGCCGTGGGCAGCACAAACCACAGCCAGCGGCTGGCCGCGCCGCTGTAACCGGGCATGTAGTAGAAAAACAGCCAGTCCAGCGTGAGCACCAGCAGGGCGGCAGCAGACGCAATGAGTGCAAAGTTTGCGGCCGAATTCTTGAAGTAGAGCTGCATCACCGCCGAAACGGCAAAGCAGAGCAGCAGCAGCTCCAGCGCCAGCATGCCCACGGTGCGTCCGGCCAGCCAGTCCCACATCAGGCCGCAGACCGCCCCAAAGACAGCCCCGGCGAACTCGCCCTCAAACACGGCGACCGCCAGCGCCAGCGGCAGCAGCCAGAGCGGCTTTGCCGCCCCGAACTGGAACAGCCCGGGCGTGGTCTGCAAAACAGCACAAAGAAGGCCCAGCAGCGCATAGCAGATCCATTTGACGATCTGGCCCCGGCTGCGTTTCCGGCGTGATTCCATCAGGGTCCCTCCTCAGAAACTGGTAATGATGAACGCATGGCGCACCGTGCGGGGGTCGGTACCGGGTTTGATGACGGCAATGGTCGATTTGCCGCTGACCTCGGGCACCAGTTCCTGTACCACGCCCACCAACAGGTCAGCCGGGAACACCCCGCCCAGCCCGGTGGTGACCACCTGGTCGCTTTTCTCCGTCAGGGTGTTGCGCGCAAGGTTGGTCAGCACGCACAGGCCATCGGCGGCATATTCGGAGCTGCCGGTGACGATGCCGTTGTCACGGGTGCGGGATACCACGCCCGCCGCGTTGAAGTTGGGGTGAAGAACGGTCATCACCTTGCAGCTGGTCGGATCAGCCTCTACCACCATGCCCAGCAGATAGCCCCGGTCACTGATGACCGCATCGTTCACCGCTACGCCGTCTGCGGTGCCCTTGTCCAGCGTGAAGCCGCCGAACTCGTCCAGCGGGTCGCGGCCAATGACAAAGCCGGACACATAGGTGGCATTGCTGTTCTTTTCCTGAATGTTAGCCAGTGCCTTGTAGGCCTCGTTTTCAGCCTTGATGCGGTCATAATCCACCATCTGCTGACGCAGCTCGGCGTTTTCCGCCGTCAGCTGCTCGTTCTGTTCCATGACCTTGTCGATGCTGGCATATTTTTCCCACATCGCGCCCACACCGCCGCTGACCACAGCCCCCGCCTTCTGGAAGGGGGTCAGGATCACGCCCAGCAGTTCCTGCGGGGCAGCGGTCAGGCGTCCGTTGGCACCGGCATAGGCCATGATGCCCACCAGAAACACCGCCACGGCCACAAGGATCTTGAATTTCCAGGTATCAAAAAAATCTTTCAAAGGGTGCTTCCCTCCTGTCGGGATGCCCGCGCCCTACCGCAGGCCTTTGCATGAAAAAAGCGCGGACAGCCGTGCCATCCGCGCAAGATGCAGTGTTTGCAGCGGAAAAACGCACAGCTGCTGTGTCTGAAACTTTTCCGCATTCTGAGCAGCACTCTCCGCAGAGAGCCGCTCTTACATATGTCCTCCATCGGTGTCCAGCACGTCATGCAGCACATCCACATGATCCAGCACCGCACCGGCACCCTTGGCCACGCAGTCCAGCGGGTCCTCCGCAATATGCACATCAATGCCGGTCTCGCTCTGGATCAGCTGATCCAGGCCGCGCAGCAAAGCGCCGCCGCCGGTCAGGGTGATGCCGTGGTCGATGATGTCGGCGCTCAGCTCGGGCGGGGTGCGCTCCAGGGTCTCCTTGATGGCGCTGGTGATCTTGACCAGGCACTCCAGCAGGGCCTCGCGCACATCCTCAGAGTGGACGACGATGTTCTTGGGCAGGCCGTCCACCAGGTTGCGGCCCTTGATCTCCATGGTCAGCTCCGGGTCCAGTGCATAGGCAGAGCCGATCTCGATTTTGATCTGCTCGGCAGTACGCTCACCGATGAGCAGGTTGTACTTGCGCTTGATGAAAGCGATGATGGCCTGATCGAACATATCACCGGCCATCCGGACGCTGCGGGAGGCCACGATGCCGCCCAGAGAGATGACGGCGATCTCCGCCGTGCCGCCGCCGATATCCACGATCATGCTGCCGGTGGGCTCGCTGATGGGCAGGCCTGCACCGATGGCAGCTGCCATGGGCTCCTCAATGACAGACACCTGACGGGCACCAGCCTTCAGGGTAGCCTCGCGCACAGCGCGGCGCTCCACCTCGGTAACGCCGGAGGGAATGCAGATGACCACCCGGGGACGGGAGAACATGCTGTTGCCGCAGGCCTTTTTGAGGAAGTTCTCCAGCATATTGGCCGTGATGTCGAAATCGGCGATGACGCCGTCCTTCAGGGGACGCACTGCCACGATGCTGCCGGGGGTACGGCCGATGACAGCCTTTGCCTCGCCGCCCACGCAGCGCACCTCATCGGTCTTGGTATCCACAGCCACAACCGAGGGTTCCCGCATGATGATGCCCTTGCCCTTCATGTAAACCAGGGTATTGGCAGTACCCAGATCAACGCCAACGTCCTTTGACAAAAAACTCATAATGAAGCTCTCCTTCGTATTTCCGGTCTATTCCAAAACGCACAGCAGTCCAAACTCCACAGGGTTTGACCGCCTATCGCAGAATAACACGTTTCTATTATAGCCGCAAGTCAACGTTTTCTCAAGCGTTTTGTCAAGTTTTTCCGTATTTTTCATTTTTCTGTGCGTTCCGCCGCACAAACTGTCAGAACTGTTCAAGCAGGCGGACCGTCCGGCTGACGGGCAGGCCCATAATGGTGTAATAATCACCCTCAATGGCATCCAGCCAGACCGCCGCGCGGCCCTGGATGGCGTAGGCACCGGCCTTATCGTAGGGCTCCTCTGTGGCGGCGTACCGCTCAATCTCCTCCTCGCTCAGCGGGAAAAAGGTGACCTTGCAGGTATCCACAAAGCTCTCGGTGCGGGTGCCATCGGAAACGCAGACACCGGTGTGCACATAGTGGGTCGCGCCAGACAGCGCGCGGAGCATCCGTCTGGCATCGTCCGGGCTGTGGGGCTTGCCGAACACCTCGCCGTTCACATCCACCACGGTATCACAGCCCAGCACCACGGCACCGGGGTGTTCCTTGGCCACAGCAAGGCACTTGCCCCGGGCAAGCTGTTCCACCAGCCGGGCGGGGGTATCCGCCGTCACGGCATCCTCGTCAAAATCGCTGACACAGACGGTAAAATCCGTCGTGTACAGGCTCAACAGTTCTTTCCGGCGGGGGCTCTGGGAAGCCAGGATCAGATCTTTCATACGCTTCACTTCCCCGTTGAGCCAAAGCCGCCCGCGCCGCGCTGAGTATCCCCCAGTTCGGCCGCCTGAGCAAAGGCAGCGGTATACACCGGTGCAATGCAGAGCTGTGCCACACGCTCACCGGGCTGGATGGTATAGGCCTCGGTGCCCAGATTGATCATGGGCACCTTCAGTTCCCCGCGGTAGTCACTGTCCACCACACCCACGCCGTTTGCCATGCACAGGCCGTGCTTGATGGAAAGGCCGCTGCGGGCATAGACCAGCGCCACAGCGTGGGGGCCGGGCAGCTCGATGGCAAGGCCGGTGGGCACCAGCACCCGCTGCATGGGCTGGACGGTCAGCGGCTCATCCAGCACGGCGCACAGGTCGGCGGCGGCAGAGCCGGAGGTGGCGTAGGCGGGCACCTTGGCCCGGGGGTCCAATACTTTATAGTTTACGGTGATCGGTTCCATAGTATACCTCATAAGATGTTGCTAAACCTCTCCGTCAAAGCCTGACGGCTTTGCCACCTCCCCTAATAGGGGCGGCCTTGGCAGAATGATACAGTTTGTGCGGAACGGGGAACTTGCAAAACTCCACGCAAAGCCAGAGGCCCCACTACTAGGGGGGCTGGCGCGAAGCGCCTGAGGGGTTTTTACCAGAAACAATGGGGGTAAGGAATATGAAAGCGTTTATCACTGTCATCGGACACGATACCGTGGGCGTTGTTGCCAAAGTGGCCGCCCTTTGCTGCGAGCTGAACATCAACATTGAGGATGTGACCCAGAGCGTTCTGCAGGGCATGTTTGCCATGATCATGCTGGTGGACATCTCCAAGTGCAGCGTCAGCCATGAGGAGCTGCACACCCGCACCGATGCTCTGGCCAAGGAGATGGGGATGCAGATCAATCTGACCCGTCAGGAAGTTTTTGACGCCATGCACACCATCTGAGCCGGAAAGGAGCCCGCAACCGCTATGAGTATGTTTAACACCGGGGATATCCTGGAAACCATCGAGATGTTCACGCAGGACAATCTGGACGTGCGCACCGTCACCATGGGCATCAGCCTGCTGGACTGCATCGACCCGGACCCCAGGAAAGCCTGCGAAAAAATCTATCACAAGATCACCACCCGCGCCGCCCGGCTCGTTCCGGCTGTGGAGCACATCAGCGCCGAGTACGGTATCCCCATCATCAACAAGCGCATCAGCGTTACCCCCATTGCCATGCTGCTGGGTGCCTGCCCGGAGGCAGACCCCGTGGACTTTGCAAAGACGCTGGACGCCGCCGGGCTTCCAAAATCCGCTTACGATAACTTCCTGTCGCAGCTGCGCACGGAAGTACCCGTCATTTCAGCCAACCATGTAACGCTGTCCGACGGAACCTTTACCACTGCATCCAAGCAAAAAGATCTGCTTTATGATTATCAGACCCTGCAGTATTACCTGCTTTTTGACTAAACCGCGGAGGATTTCCTTTTTTATGAAAAAAAAGATCTGTTTCTTTTCCTTCCTGCTGCCGTTTCTTTCCATGATGGCGATTTTTATCGGCAACGGCATTTATCCCTTCGGAGATCAGAGCTTCATGCACTCCGACATGTACCATCAGTACGTCCCCTTTCTGGAGGAATTTGTCCGGAAAGTGCGCGACGGCGAACCGCTCTACTACTCCTGGCGCATCGGTATGGGCTCCAATTACCTGTCTCTTTACGGCTACTACAGCGCAAGCCCGTTCAACTGGCTGATGCTCCTTTTGCCCGAAAAATATTTAATCGAATTTATGAGCTACATGGTCGTTTTCAAAATCGGTCTGTGCGGCTTCACCTTTTCCTGGCTTTTGACAGAAAAATTCCACACAAACGACCTTTCTGTCCTGTTCTTTTCCACATTTTATGCGATGTCCGGCTTCGTTGCCGCATATAACTGGAACGTCATGTGGATGGATACCCTCGTCCTCGCTCCGCTGATCGTTCTCGGTCTGGAAAAGCTGGTCTTCGAAAAAAAATACAGCCTCTACTGCATCACTCTCGGGCTGTGCATTTTATCGAACTATTACCTTTCCATCATGGTCTGCATCTTCCTGTGCCTGTACTTTCTCGTGCTCGTACCGAACCTGTTTGGCTCTGATGGCTGGAAAGCGTTCCGCGCAAGGCTGCTTGGCGCAATCGGACGTTTTGCTTTATTTTCCCTGTTGGCCGGCGGTCTCGCCGCCGTGCTGCTGATCCCGGAAATCGCTGCCCTGCATGCGACTGAATTTTCCGAATTCAACTTTCCGGAAAAGATCAACTGGTACTTTTCCTTCTTCGACGTAATCGCGCGGCATGCGACCGGTGTATCCCGGGAAACCGGTCTGGATCACTGGCCGAATATTTTCTGCTCCAGCGCAGTCTTTTTCCTGATTCCGCTCTATATCGTCAACCGAAAAATTCCTCTGAAGGAAAAGCTCGGCAGACTGTTATTATGCGCCTTTTTCATCGTCAGCTTCTCGGTCAATACCCTGAATTTCATCTGGCACGGTTTCAACTACCCGGATTCGCTTCCGGCACGTCAGTCCTTTTTGTACATCCTGCTCGTGCTGCTGATGTGCTATGAGGCGTTTTCAAAGCTCGACGGCTTTACCATGCGCGAGCTGTTTGTCTCCCTCGCCTGCGGGCTCGGTTATCTTTTGCTGGCAGGAAAGCTCGTGGAGGACGACGCCTTTACCCAGGGCACCTTTGTGCTGAGCGCCTGTCTGCTTGCTGCCTACGCGCTGCTGCTCTATGCCTGGAAAAAAGGGAAAGAAAAACAGCCTGCAGACAGCCTCCCGTATCAGCGCGCGATTGCAATCGCCGTGCTGGCGCTGGTCGCTTTTGAATCCACCTACAACATGGCGCTGACGAGCGTTTCCACCACCAGCCGCAGCAGCTATCTGGAAAGCATTCCCGCCTACCGGGAGTTAGTTGCTCGTAATGAAGAAAAAGATTCCGGTTTTTACCGCTACGAAAAGCTCAGCCGCGTCACCAAAAATGACGGTGCGCTGGCAGGCTATCCGACAGCGTCGCTGTTTTCTTCCACCTCCAACGCGGCGGTTCAGGACTGGTACGACCGCATGGGCATGAGCGAAAGCAAGGTATTTTACTGCTTTGACGGTCAGACGCCGCTTTCTGCAGCGCTTTTAAATGTCCGCTACCTGTTTTCCCGCTCCGATGCAGAGGATTCCAGCCTCTACACGCTGATCGACGAGCAGGACGGCGTTTACCTGTACAAAAACAACAAGACGCTGCCCGCCGGATTTATCCTGCAGGATGGACAGAATCTTTCTTCCTCTGAGTTTTCTGAAGAGACCTCCGACCCGTTCGAGGTACAAAATCAGATGGCGGCTTCTGTTTCGACCTCTGATCCGCTCTTTGTTTCCATCGAATCAGAGGAATCCGGCAATCAGGTTTTCTTTGATGTATACACGGAGGGACATTACTACGCTTACTGTAAAAGCTCCAAGATCGATACCGTTTCGATCTCTTCCGCCAGCGTCAACAAAACGTATAAAAAAGTCAAATATGACTATATCCTCGATCTCGGTCGTCACGAAACCGGCGACCATGTAACACTGACCAACGACGAAGATAGCGTGCTGAATGCCGTTGTTGTGCGCCTGGATGAAGCAGTTTTGTCCCGCACACTGGAGGCGCTCTCTGAGCAGCCCTTTACGGTAGATTCTTATGATTCCAGCCATGTGACCGGACATGTCGACGTCACCAAAGCCGGTCGGCTGATTTTATCCATCGCGGACGAACCCGGCTGGACGATGAAGGTGGACGGAGAAGCCGCAGACTACGACGTGTATGATGGTGTATTTCTATCCGTTCCGCTGACGGAGGGCAGCCACACGATTGAGCTTTCCTACCGCCCTGCAGGTCTGACTGCCGGTCTGATCGTCAGCCTGATCTGCCTGCTTGTGTTTATCGGAATCGGAGTTGCTCAGAAGCGTTTGGGAAAAAAATCCTGACACCCGGCTGATTTTATGCTATAATTTTTAACTGGTGCAGCGTTTCGTACCTGCACGATAAGACGTTTGATTCCTGATTTCCTGAGCTTCTGTCAGAAGTCAATGTCCGCTACACTTTTTTACAGCTTCCTAAGATTATTGAAATATGCCGCCCTGCGGCAGAAAAGAGGTAATATGGAACACTTAATCATCCCGGGGAATTATTCCTCCGCCCTGAACCTGCACGATACCCAGATCGGTATTAAGACGGTGAAAGACTTTTTCCAGAGTCTTCTGGTCCGTCATTTAAACCTTCTGCGTGTCTCTGCTCCGTTATTCGTCGATCCCGCTTCCGGCATGAACGATAACTTAAACGGTTATGAGCGCCCGGTTTCCTTCGGCATTCTCGAGCAGAACGATTACCGCGCAGAGGTTGTACAGTCCCTTGCAAAATGGAAACGCTACGCGCTCAAGGAATACGGATTTTCTCTTGGCGAAGGTCTTTACACGGATATGAACGCCATCCGCCGCGACGAAACGACTGACAACATCCATTCCATTTTCGTCGATCAGTGGGACTGGGAAAAGATCATCGATAAAAAGGATCGCAACCTGGAAACCTTAAAGGCAACCGTCCGCGACGTTTACAAGGCGCTGCGCAAAACGGAAATGTACATGGCGATCCAGTATGATTACATCGAAGAGATTCTGCCCCGTGAGATTTTCTTCATCACCACCCAGGAGCTTGCAGACATGTTCCCGGACAACACGCCCAAGGAGCGTGAATATTTCATCACCAAAGCAAAGGGCGCTGTCTGTATCATGCAGATCGGCGATAAGCTCGAAAACGGCGAGCCCCACGACGGTCGTGCACCCGACTACGATGACTGGGCATTGAACGCCGACATCCTCGTTTACTATCCTGTTCTGGACATCGCCCTGGAGCTGTCCTCTATGGGTATCCGCGTAGACAAAGAGGCTCTGCTGTCCCAGCTGGAAAAAGCCGGCTGTCCCGAGCGCGCAGAACTTCCGTTCCAGAAAGCAATCCTCAACGAAGAGCTGCCTTACACCATCGGCGGCGGTATCGGTCAGTCCCGTATCTGTATGTTCTTCCTGCGCAAGGCGCACATCGGCGAGGTGCAGTCCTCC
>OHSF01001320.1_pt1 | contig 11031 bp, 8 predicted proteins | sample 1578551 | NCBI WGS metagenome assembly OHSF01 (sample SAMEA3879601, study PRJEB24766) | human gut metagenome | biome: human-associated habitat; feature: feces | place: USA | collected 1985/1987
GCCGGGGTTCTGGCAGAAGGTGCGCACCTTGTTCTTCCAGGGCTTGGGGTAGCCGATGAGCTTGGACTCGTACAGCACCTTGTTCACCTTTTCCATGACCTCGTTGCGGCACTCCACGCGCACGCCGATGTCAACGGTGCCGGGCTTGTGGGCGATGTGGTGCTCGGCGCAGATCTTCTCCAGCCAGTCGGCACCGCGGCGGCCCGTGCCGATGACCACAGTATCGGCATAAACAGCATGGGCTTCCTCGTCCTTGGGTCCCCTGATGAGCACGCCCTTGCACTCCTCGTTCTCCAGAATGATGTTCTCGCACTCGGTGCTGAACAGCATCTCCACGCCGTTGTCGGCCAGATAATTCTGGATGGCCAGATACAGCTCCTGTGCCTTCTCGGTGCCCAGATGGCGGATGGGGCAGTCCACCAGCTTCAGACCCGCATGGATGGCGTTTTTGCGGATCTCCTTGATGTCCTCGCCGGTGTAGATGCCCTCCACATGGGGGTCGGCACCGAACTCGAGGTAGATCTTATCGGTGTAATGGATGAGCTCCTGTGCGAACTCCTCGCCGATCAGGCTGGGCAGGTCGCCGCCCACCTCATAGGAGAGGCTCAGCTTGCCGTCCGAGAACGCGCCTGCACCGGAGAAGCCGGTGGTGATGGCGCAGGTGGGGCGGCAGTTGACGCAGTGGCCCAGCTCGGCCTTGGGGCAGTGGCGCTTTTCCACCGGCTTGCCCTTTTCCACCAGCAGGATCTTTTTCTTGCTGCCGTGGCGCAGCAGCTCTACAGCAGTGAAGATGCCGGCCGGACCGGCACCCACAATGATCAGATCGTATTTTTCCATCTCTAGTTTTATCCTTTACTATTAGTTACAAACTCCCTCAGTCGCCTGTCGGCGACAGCTCCCTCGGAGAGGGAGCCTTTTCTCGGAGGGAAGCTTTATGGGGGTGGCCAAAGCCTCCCTCATGGAGGGAGGTGGCATCGCGCAGCGATGACGGAGGGAGTTTAATCCTCTTCCTGCTCCACTTCCGCGCTCTCATCCACATGATCCAGCTCCACGGCGGAGGCTTCCACGTCGGCAGGGGCGATGTCCGGGGCGATCACGCCGTCACCGTTCAGATCCTGACCGGTCAGGGATTCCAGCATGGACTGGGTCTCGGGGTGGAGCTTGGCAAAGCGGCGGATGGCCAGCACGGTGTACAGGGCACTGAGCAGGTTGATGGCACCCTCGATAATGAGGATGATGCCAATGGCCATGACCAGCGTCTCCATGGTGCCGAAGGGGTTCAGGATCATCACCACGCCCAGCACCACGCTGAGCACCGGCAGCAGCAGAAAGCCCTTCCAGCTGTCGTAGCCGCAGCGGCGCAGGTCCAAGGCGTTCTGCACCCGGCCAATGGCGTCAAAGATGACGAACAGGCCGAACACGATGGGCAGGATACTTACCACGATATCGCTGCGCAGCAGCAGAAAAACACCCAGTGCAAGGCAGATAAGGCCGGAGATCAGGGTAAGCTGGCTCTGGAACACCCCGCGCTCCACCACAAAGTAGCGGATCAGCTGCACCGCTGCGCAGGCCAGCACCACGCCGCCCAGCGCGTAGCAGACGATGTTCAGCGCCGTGCCGGGCTTCATGACCAGAAAAATGCCCAGCCCGACATACAGCAGGCTCATGAGGATCAGGTTCCACTTCAGCTTTTTTACCATAGAGATCACGTTCCTTTCGTTTGCAGGGCCGCTGCCCGCACCCGGGTCAGTGGTACAGGGGTGCGATGGTGGTCTTGTTGATACGGGCATAGAAGGCCAGACTCATCAGGATGCTGACAAATTCCGCAATGAGGAAGGCCCACCAGACATTGTTGACGCTGCCGGTCTGGGCCAGCAGCCAGGCTGCCGGCAGCAGCACAAACAGCTGACGGCACACCGACACGATGAGGCTGAACAGGCCGTTGCCCAGGGCCTGGAACACGGAGCTCAGCACGATGCTGGTGCCTGCCAGCAAAAAGTGCAGGCAGATGATCCGCATGGCCGGGATGCCGATGGTCAGCATGGCCTGGCTGGCAGAGAACAGCCCCAGCACCTGGCCGGGGAAGAACTCAAAAATGCAGAAGCCCAGCACCATGATCCCCTCTGCATAGCACACCGCCAGCCGGATGGTCTTTTTGACCCGCTCCGGCCTGCGTGCGCCGTAGTTGTAGCTGATGATCGGCTGTGCCGACTGGATGATGCCGTTGTAGACCATGAAGATGATCGGGAAGATGTAGCAGGCGATGCTGTACGCCGCCACGCCGTCCTTGCCGGTGTAGCGGATGAACGTATAGTTGCCCACGATCATCAGGCACGAGATCGCCAGTTCGCTCAGCAGCGCCGGGAACCCGATGTAGGTCATGTAGCCCAGGTTACGGGCCGTGAGGCGCAGGCTCTTGTAGCTGGTTTTGAGCTTCACGAAATGCAGCGTGCGGCTGCTGCGCAGCATGTACCGCAGCATTACGCCCGAGCCTGCGATGTAGCCGACGCCCGTTGCGATGGCCGCGCCTGCGAGCCCCCACCCGAATTCGAAGATGAAGAGGTAGTCGAGCACGATGTTGATCGAGGCCGCCATGATGTTGCACGCCATGGCGAACCGGGGTGCGCCGTCGAGCCGCACGATGAACATCAGGATGTTGAAGACGGCCAGCGGCGTGAGGAAGAGCGTGAACCACACGAGGTATTCGCGCGCGGGAACCATCAGTTCGGGCGGCGTGCCCAACAGCAGCAGCAACGGTTTGTGGCAAAGGATCAGTAGAGCGCTGAGCAGCACGATCAGCAGTGCCGGTACGAAGAGCGACTGCGTGATGTTGATCTGGGCCACGCGACGTTTGCCCTGCGCCAGGTTCACCGACGCCACCACCGAGCCGCCCATGCCGAACATCAGCCCGAGCCCTGTGCCGAGCGTGAAGAGCGGGGCGGTGAGGTTGACTGCCGCCAGTGCGTCGCTGCCGATGCCCCTGCCTACGAATATCCCGTCGGTGATGATGAACACCGCCGAGAAGACCATCCCCATGACCGTGGGGAAAAGAAAGCGGCGGAAGAGTTTGCCGACCGCCGTGCCTTTGTAATCGATACTGTCGCGTAACATAGTTGCACCTCTTTTTTTTGAGGTGGTGCAAAAGTAAGGCATTCTGCGCCGGGAAAAGTTATCTTATGGTAATTTCCGTGTCATTTGACCCCGGCGCGGATGCGGCTCAGGCTTTGGGGCGTGAGGAAAAGGTAGGCCGCGAGGTCTTTCAGGGCGATGCGCTGCAGCAGCTGGGGATATTCGCGCAGCATGCGGCCGTACTGTTCGCGTTTGCCGCGCCAGGCGTAGTCGGCGAAATAGTCCTCGTGGCGGCGCAACTGCTCCTCGGCCATGCGCCGTCCCCAGTCGGCCAGTTCGGCGTTCCCGGCGAAAAGCTCGTCCATGCGGGCACGCGGGATGCGTATCAGGGTCGTGGGCTCCATCGTTTCGATCGTCTGGCGCGATAAGCCGCCGGGCTGTGTGCCGAGCGTCGAGGTAGCCGGGTCGCCCTCGAACGAGAAGGAGAAGATGACGCACTTGTCCTCGCGCATGACATACGTGCGCACCGAACCCTCGGCCACGAAGCAGACGTCCGGGTCGCGCTGCCCCTCCTCGATGATGACCTCCTTGCGGGCGTGTTGCGTCAGCGTGGCGGATTGCATGAGCAGGCCCGTGCCCTCGTCCGAGAGTGCGTAGCGTTCGGTCAATATCCGTGCGAAATCCATGCGGCAAAGGTACGCTTTTTTCGGCAATTGCGAAAAGGCCGCCTATTCCGTCGTTGCCGGAAGGTTTTTTTGCCGGTTTGTCATGTCGGAATAGCAGGATGTGTGACAATTTGTGACATTTTTTCGTTTTCATGCGGCTGGCACAGGATTTGACCTGTTACGGATGAAACCGCTCCGGAAGGGGCTGCGAAAGAAAATAAAGTTAAACCAAAATAAAACAAGGAGGACAAGATTATGACACCTGCAAGAACGAATCAAAACTGGCTGCCGAGCATTTTCAACGAATTTCTGGATAACAACTGGCTCGCCGAACGCCGCAACGCCACGGCTCCTGCCGTCAACATCATCGAAGACGAAGACGAGTACAAGGTGGAGGTCGCCGCTCCGGGCATGACCCGTGAGGATTTCAAAGTCCATATCAACGAGGACAACGAGCTGATCATCTCCCTGGAGAAGAAATCCGAAGAGAAGGAGGAGGACAAGAAGCACAAAGGTACCTACCTGCGCCGCGAATTCTCCTATACGCAGTTCCAGCAGAGCCTGCTGCTGCCCGACAACATCGAGCGCGAGAAAATTTCGGCCAAGGTCGAAAACGGCGTGATGACCATTGACATTCCCAAGAAGAAGGTCGAGGAACTGGCCGCCGCCACGCGCCAGATCGAAGTGAAATAAGGCTTGCGAGCCCGACGTGGGAGGGGAGTGCCTTACGGGGTACTCCTTTTTTCGTGGCATGTCCCGGCATAATAATAGCCCTTTTATACCTAAAAACGTCCACGGGCGGACAATTCATCCGTAAATCCGCTATCTTTGGGGCATACGCGACAGCATACTAAACCGACGAACATGAAAGTAGGATTGTTCATACCCTGTTATATCAACGCCGTCTATCCCGGGGTGGGACGTGCGTCGTACGAACTGCTTTCGCGGCTGGGCTGCGAGGTGGATTATCCCCTCGGACAGACCTGCTGCGGGCAGCCGATGGCCAATGCCGGGTTCGAGAAGGACGCCCGGGCGCTGGCAGAACACATGGATGCGCTTTTTGCGCAGTACGACTACGTGGTCGGGCCTTCGGCCAGCTGCGTGGTTTTCGTGCGCGAGGGCTATCCGCGGTTGTTGGACAATTACCGCGAGCATGCCTGCGTCGATTCGCGTATCTGGGAGATCTGCGAGTTCATCCACGACGTGGTGAAGCCCGCGAAGCTGGATGCACGTTTCCCGCACCGGGTGAGCGTGCACAACTCCTGCCACGGGGTGCGCAAAATGGGGCTGTCATCGCCCAGCGAGCTGAACGTGCCCTATATGTCGAAGCTGCGCAACCTGCTCTCGCTGGTCGGGGACATCGACATCGCCGAGCCGTCGCGCCGCGATGAATGCTGTGGTTTCGGCGGCATGTTCTCCGTCGAGGAGAACGCCGTGTCTGTCTGCATGGGGCGCGACAAGGTGCGCGACCACATGGCTACGGGTGCCGAATACATTACGGGTGCCGACTCTTCGTGCCTGATGCACATGCAGGGGGTTATCGACCACGACAAACTCCCGATCCGTACCATCCATGCCGTTGAAATCCTCAATTCGAAGTTATGAGCACCCACTCCAAAGCCGCCGCGAAATTCATCGCCGACGCCGAACGCACGGCGTGGCACGACAAGGCGCTTTACGCCGTACGCGAAAAGCGCGACAAGATGGCACGCACGGTGCCCGAATGGGAAGACCTGCGGCGCATGTCGTCCGAGATCAAGCGCCATACGCTGAGCCATCTGGGGCATTACCTCGAAGAGTTCGAACGCAACGCCACGGCCAACGGCATGGTGGTGCACTGGGCCGCCGACGCCGACGAGATGAACGCCACGGTGTGGCGTCTGGTGCAGGAGCACGGCGGGCGGAACCTCATCAAGAGCAAGTCGATGCTCTCCGAGGAGTGCGGGCTTACGCCCTACCTGCGCGAGCGGGGCGTCGATGCCGTCGAGAGCGACCTGGGCGAGCGGATCATGCAGTTGCTGGAGCTGCCGCCCAGCCACATCGTGCTGCCCGCCATCGGCGTACGCCGTGAGGAGGTCGGCGCGCTTTTCGAGCGCGAGTTCGGCACCGAGCACGGCAACAGCGATCCCACCTACCTGACGCACGAGGCTCGCCGCCAGTTGCGGCCCAAATTCCTGGGCGCCGACATCGCCATGACGGGCGTCAACTTCGCCGTGGCTTCCACGGGGACGCTGGCCGTCTGTACCAACGAGGGGAATGCCGACATGGGAACGTCGTTCCCCGACCTGCATATCGCCATCATGGGGCTGGAGAAGGTTATCCCCGACATGCGGGCGCTGGCGGTCTTCACGCGCCTCTTGGCGCGTTCGGGGACGGGGCAGCCCGTCACCTCCTACACGTCGCTCTACCGCAAGCCTGCACCAGGCAAACGGATACACGTCGTGATCGTGGACAACGGCCGCTCGGAGTGGCTGGCCGATGCCGCGCACCGCAACATGCTCAAATGCCTGCGCTGCGGCGCCTGCATGAATACCTGCCCCGTCTACCGGCGCTCGGGCGGCTATTCTTACTCCTATTTCATCCCCGGGCCGCTGGGCATCAACCTGTCGATGCTGCGTTCGCCGAAGCTCCACCACGGCAATGTCTCGGCCTGCTCGCTGTGCTACTCCTGCTCGGACGTATGCCCGGCGATGATCGACCTCGGGGAACAGATTTACGCATGGCGGCAGGAGTTGGCGCCCATGCATCTGGCCGACCCGGTAAAGAAACTGACGGTCAAAGGCATGGACTTCATCATGGGAGGGCGACGACGATTCTACGGCGGCATCGCGCTGGCCCGCGTCGCGGAGCATCTCCCGCACGCCGTGCTCAACAACCGGTTCAATCCGTGGAGCGCCCCGGGCCGCGACATGCCGCCGTTTGCCCCCAAGACGTTCAATGCCCTGTGGAAGCGGGGCGAGGTAAAATCCGGAAAAACGAGTAAAGATGAATAACAGCAAGGAAAACATACTGAAACGGATCGCCGCGGCGGGAATGCCCGAATACGCATACCCCGACTTCGGCTACGAACCCCAGCATTTCGACGACCCTGCGGCGATGTTCGCCCAGCGGCTCCGGGCGGCCGGGGGCGAGGCCGTATGGCTGGACGGGGCAACGACGCTCGATGAGGTCGTACGCCGCTGCTACCCCGATGCGAAGAGTGTCGCTTCGGCACTGCCCGAAGTGACGCTCGCCACGGTGAATCCCGACCGGGTCGAAGACCCGCGCGAGTTGGTCGACATAGACCTGGGGGTCGTTTCGGGGGCGTTCGGCGTCGCCGAGAACGGTGCCGTGTGGATCCCGCAGGACATCCGCCACAAGGCGCTCTATTTCGGCGCCACGGCGCTGATGGTCGTCATCCCGCGCGATGCGCTGGTCGATACGATGCACGAAGCCGTCGTGCGCCCCGAAGTCGGGGACTTCGCCTACGGGTGTTTCATGTCGGGCCCTTCGAAGACTGCCGACATCGAACAGGCGCTGGTGTTCGGCGCCCACGGGCCGATGTCCGTCACCGTCGTGCTGCGCTGACCGCCTGCCCCGGGAGCGGGGAGTACGCCGTGTGCCATGTGCCGGTCGGGATTTCCCGTACCTTTTTCTGCCGCGGCAGCCGGCCTTTTCGCGGGCTTGTTTTTCCGGTGCGGATTTTTTACCTTTGCCGTATGACGACCGAACTTTGCGCCTACAGCGTCGAGGCGTGCGAGGCTGCCCGCCGTGCGGGTGTCACGCGCGTGGAATTGTGTGCCTCCCCTTACGAGGGCGGCACGACCCCTTCGGCTGCCGCCATCCGTATGGCGCGCCGTATCGGAGGGTTGCAGCTCAGCGTGATGGTGCGTCCCCGCGGCGGGGATTTCCTCTATTCCGATACCGAATTCCGCCAAATGCTCGAAGAGGTGCGCTTCGCCCGCGAATGTGGCGCCGACGGCGTGGTCTTCGGCGTGCTCACCCCCGACGGGCGGGTCGACGTGCAGCGTACGGCTGCCCTGGTCGCCGAGGCGGGGCCGATGCAGACCACCTTCCACCGGGCGTTCGACATGGCGTGCGACCTGGAGGAGGCGCTCGAAGCGGCGGTGGCTGCCGGATGCCGCCGGATCCTGACCTCGGGGGGCCGCAATACGGCCGTCGAAGGCATCGACACGCTGCGGGCGTTGGTGGCGCAGGCCGCCGGGCGCATCGAACTGATGGCCGGCAGCGGCGTCAACCCCTCGAATGTGCGGCAGCTGGCGGCCACGGGCGTCGATGCCGTGCATTTCAGCGCTCGCAGCGTGCGTCCGGGCGGCATGGTTTTCCGCAACCCGCATGTTTCGATGGGCGACTGCGGCGATGTTTCCGAATACGATCTTCTTTGTGCCGACGAACGGCTCATCCGACAAATACTTACCCTGCTCGAACCATGAAACGCATCATCTTCCTTTTGCTGGGGGCGTGTCTCTGTGCCTGCGGCCGTTACGGCTGCGGTGTCCCCGCCGGATACGAACCGCTGCTGGATGCCGCGCTGGCCGACTGTCCGCGCGCCGACAGCCTGCGGCAATTGCTGCGGCAAACTCCGCGCGAGCAGCGCGAAGGGATGGCCTTTCTGATCGCTCACATGCCCCGGGGCGACCGCGACACGATGCGCCTCGACCTGCTGCGCGAGAATGTGGAATATGCCTACCGTGCCCACCGCGAATACCCGTGGACACGTGCGCTGCCCGATTCCGTCTTCCTGAACGAGGTGCTGCCCTATGCCGCCGTGGACGAGGTGCGCGACAGCTGGCGGGCGGATTTCTACCCGCGCTTCGCCCGGCGCGTGGCGCTTTGCCGCGACATCCGCGCGGCGATCGACTCCGTGAACCGGAATATCGCGGCCGACGTCGGGGTGGAGTACAACACCGCCCGCGAAAAGACCAACCAGAGCCCTGCCGAGTCGATGCGGCAGCATATGGCCTCCTGTACGGGGCTTTCGGTGCTGCTGGTCGACGCCCTGCGCGCGGCGGGAATCCCGGCGCGTTTCGCCGGGACTCCCGCGTGGCACGACGACCGCGGCAACCACAGCTGGGTCGAGGTATGGATCGGCGGCCGCTGGTATTTCACGGAATATTACCCCTCGGGGCTCGACCATGCCTGGTTCCTTTCGGATGCCGGGCGGGCGCTCGACGACCGTACGCACGGCATCTTCGCCGTGTCGTTCCGGCCGACCGGCGACTGGTTTCCGATGGTGTGGAGCGAGGACTCGCGTGAGGTGCACGGGGTCGATGTCTCGCAGCGTTACCGCGACCTCTATGCATCCTACGAACAGGCCCTCGTGGCGCAGGGAAGGCATACGACGGTGACTTTCGTGATGTACGACAGTGCGGCGCACGAAGGGCGCTCGGACGCCCGCGTGGCGGCCAATGTCGATGTCTTCTGCGGTGCCGAGCAAATGGGCGGAGGCCGCACGGCCGGGCCGAGGCAGGACATGAACGATGCGTTGAGGTTCCTGCTGGAAAAAGGCAAGTCCTATACGTTCCGCTACGAGAACGCCCGCGGCGAAACGACGGAGGTCACGGCCGAGGTGGGCGATGCCCCGCTGACCGTTACGGGATACATGCGATAGCGCCGTTAGCTGCGTCCTCTTCATCCGGGAATCCCACTCTTTCCCGCTTCCCCGCCGATGGTGCGGGACGGGCTGTCGGCCTGCTCCCCGAAAATGGAAATCACCCCTGCCGGAGATAACTCGGGTGGGGGTGAAATCGTAAGAACCGGGCTTGTCGGACAGCACTTTCCGTCAGGGCTGCTTTTCCGTATCCGTGTCGGACACTTCGGCCCGGAAGCCGATGTCGATCCGGTCGGTCAGCAGGCTCGGAATCGGTACGAGCCCTGTGTGCGGGGCGTGTCCGAGTTCCATATGCAGGATGGGGTAGGGCCGGCCCGACGGGTCGGTCGCGTCGCGCCCGGCGGTGCGGAATCCCATCCGTTCGTAGAAACCCGCGGCCTGCGGGTTCTGCTCGTTGACGTCGACCCGCCGCACGCCGCAGTGCCGTGTGACGTGGTTCACGAGTTGCCGGCCGAATCCCTTGCCCCGCGCCCCGGGGGCGACGAACAGCATTTCGAGCATATCGCCGGCGACGCCTGCGAAGGCGGTGAACCCGCCGAACTCGTTTGCCCGGCTGTCGCGTCCGGTTTCGCCCGTTGGGCTTGCCGCGGTCGATCCCCTGTTCCCGTCCGCCCCGTCTGTCCCGTCTGTCCCGCCAGACCCGCAGGCCCGGTCTGTCCTGTCGTCGGTGTCCCGTATGACATACAGGTCTACGGCCGCAAGTGCTTCGTTGCGAACCATCTGCCGGAAGAAGGGGATGTCCTCCTCGCTGAGAAAATCGTGCGTCGCCCGCACGGAGGCCTCCCAGAGGGCGGTCAGTGCGTCCAGCTCTGCGGGCGAGGGTTGTGTGAGGTGTTCGATCATGTTGCAATAAGGGTTATAATAAGGTCACGGGCGGTTTCTGCCGCACGAAATTCCGGGCCAGGGCGGCTGCAAAGGGCGTGCGGAATGTGCGGGCACCGAAGGCGCACCCTTTCACGCAGGCGCAGCAGCGGATGCAGCGTGCCGGGTCGGTGTGCAGCTCGTCGCCGCGTGCGATGGCCTGCGTGGGGCACAGTGCGACGCAGCGGCCGCATTGCGTGCAGCGTGCGGCATCTCCCTCGGGTAGCAGGACGACGGGGTTGCGTTTCTGCCGGCGGCGGTAGCCCAGTACGAACCGGATGAAGCGCAGCTTCGGGAGGAGCGGTGTACGCGGTTCGCGCAGCTTCGCGGGGTCGACGGGAACAAGGGCGCCCGTTGCGGGGGCCTTGGCTGCATCCATGCTGCCGGTTTGGGTTGCCCGGGTGGTTGCTGCGGTGTCGGATGCCGTTTCCGGGTTCTTGCCGGGGGAAGGCCCTGTTTTTGCTAATTTTTCGCGCACCTGAGCCCCGAATGCCGTGGCGGCAATCAGATCCCGTGCGTCGGGGCGTCCCTGTGCGATCGGGGTTGCGGGCGTGCTGTACGAATGTTCGCCGACGAATGCCCCTGCCGCTACGGGCACGAATCCCCGTCCCGCGACGAACGAGGCGAGTTCTGCGACGGCCGTGCCGAACGAGCGGTTGCCGTAGACGGCCAGAACGACGGCTGGGGTGCCTTCGCCGCGGATCTCCCGCAGGCGTTCCAGGGCTACGGGCGCCACGTGCCCTCCGTAAACCGGCACGGCGAATATGGCGACGGCTTCGCCCGGCAGCGGGGCGGGGTACCCGGCGGGATGGGTCAGGTCGATGG
>OHSF01001322.1_pt1 | contig 11007 bp, 9 predicted proteins | sample 1578551 | NCBI WGS metagenome assembly OHSF01 (sample SAMEA3879601, study PRJEB24766) | human gut metagenome | biome: human-associated habitat; feature: feces | place: USA | collected 1985/1987
GGCTTCTTCCAGACTCTGGCGGGCCAGGCCGCGGTAAGCGAGGATTTTGGTGATGCGGAAACGCTCGATTTCGTTGTTTTTGCCGTCGAGAGCTTTAACCGTGTCGCCCGGTTTGACGCTGCCGCAGAGGATTTTGCCGGTCAGCAGGCGGCCGATGAACTTGTCGGCTTCCAGCGTGGTGGCCAGCATGGTAAACGGTTTTTCCGGATAGCAGACCGGCGCCGGCACATGGGACAGAATCAGTTCAAAAAGAACCTTCAGGTCTTTTTTCTCGTCGCGTTCGAGGTCTTTGACCGCCCAGCCGTTGCGGCCGGAGGCGTAAAGAACCGGAAAATCGAGCTGTTCGTCGTCGGCGTCCAGACTGACGAAAAGGTCAAAGATTTCGTTTAAGACTTCGTCGACGCGGGCGTCCGGTTTGTCGTCCTTGTTGATGACGACAATCGGTTTCAGGCCGACTTTTAAGGCCTTGCCGAGCACGAATTTGGTCTGCGGCATCGGGCCTTCGGAGCTGTCAACCAGAAGGATGACACCGTCAACCATTGACAGGATGCGTTCGACTTCGCCGCCGAAATCGGCGTGGCCGGGCGTGTCGACAATGTTGATGCGGGTACCGTTCCATTCGACCGAAGTGCATTTGGACAAGATGGTAATGCCGCGTTCTCTTTCCAGCTCGTTGGAGTCCATGGCGCATTCCTGGACTTTCTGGTTGTCGCGGAAAGTGCCGCTTTGTTTTAACAGGGCGTCGACCAGCGTGGTTTTGCCATGGTCAACGTGAGCTATAATCGCTATGTTTCTCAGCTCCATTGCATTGTCTTTCATAAAATTTGTAAACGGATTGAGCGCACAATAGCACAACTTCGGCCGATTTCAAGGAAAAAATTCTGCCGGGCAGGCGGGGCGAAGGACGGGAAAACATAAAAAAAACCTCCGCCGGCGGGCGGAGGTCAAAATCCCGAAATTTATTCGTTGGCGTTCGGCCAGACTTTTGCTTTTTCGGCGTTGAACTCAACCCAGTGCGGGTCGGCTTCTTCTTCGGTCTGGATCGCTTCCTGCGGGCATTCGGAGATGCATACGCCGCAGCTGATGCAGGTATCCGGATCAACGACCAGCTGGGTGTCGCCTTCATGGAAAGCGTCTACCGGGCATACGTCGGCGCAGGATTTGCATTTGATACAATTGTCATTAACGACAGAAACCATTGTTTGTCTCCTAAAAAAGAGTTGCTTAAAATATTTCAGCCCCCAATCTAGCCGTATTTGCGATAAAATCAAGCAAAAAGTGTCTTTTACCGAAAAATCGGAGGGGAAAACTTGCGAAAGCGCAAATATTTCCCCATATATAAGGTAACGAAACTTTTTGGGAAGAAACGGAGAATTCGATTATGAGCGAAAAAATTAATTTTCAGGCCGAAGTCAACAAAATGCTGGGGATTGTGATCAATTCCCTTTACTCGGAAAAATACATTTTCTTAAGAGAGTTGATTTCAAACGCGAGCGACGCCTGCGACAAACTGAAATATCTTCAGCTGACCAAGCCCGACGCCGCCAAAGGCAACGGCGAGCTGAAAATCACGATTACCCCGGACGAGAAGGAAAACACCCTGACGATTGCCGACAACGGCATCGGCATGAACCGGGACGATCTGATCAATCATTTGGGAACGATTGCCAAATCAGGTACCGCCGACTTTGTCGCCAACATGAAGGAAAACGGTTCTCCCGCCGATCTGATCGGGCAGTTCGGGGTCGGTTTTTATTCCGCTTTCATGGTGGCGAAAAAAGTGGAGATCGTAACCCGCAAGGCCGGTGAGGAACAGGCCTGGCGCTGGATTTCCGACGGTGTTGACGGGTTTGAAATCAATGAGGCGGAAAAGGCCGGCATCGGCACCGAAATCAAACTGTTTTTGAAAGACGACGACAAGAATTTCACCGATACCATTTACCTGCGCCATCTGATCCGCACCTATTCCGACCATATTAATTATCCGATTGTGCTCAATCTGGGCGAGGCCGGAGAAGAAACGGTCAATTCGGCGTCGGCGTTATGGACCCGCAACAAGGCGGAAATTACCGAAGAACAGTACAAGGATTTTTACCGGCATATTTCGCACAATTTCGACGATCCGTGGCTGACACTGCATTTTAAGGCGGAAGGCAGCATTGAGTACACGGGGCTTTTGTACATTCCTTCCACCCAGCCGTACGATCTGTTCCAGCCGGACAGAAAACAGGGGCTGAAACTTTACGTCAACCGGGTGTTCATTTCCGACAAGGTAGAAGAGCTGATGCCTTCTTATCTGCGCTTTGTCAAGGGAATCGTCGACTCTTCCGACCTGCCGCTTAACATTTCCCGCGAGATGCTGCAGCAAAACGCACTGGTGGCCAAAATCCGCCACGGAATTGTCGGCCGGCTGCTGAAAGAACTGAAAAAGAAAAGCGAAAATTATGAAGATTATCTGAAGTTCTGGCAGGCTTTCGGCGTCGCTTTCAAGGAAGGCATTTACGAAGATTTTGCCAACCGTGAGGAAGTGGCTTCGCTCTCGCTGTTTCATTCGACCGCGGACGCGGAAAAGATGACGACGCTTGACCAGTATGTTTCCCGCATGAAAGAGGATCAGAAGGCAATTTATTACATTACCGGCGACGACGTCAGGGTACTGGCCAACAATCCGCAGCTGGAAGCCTTCCGGCAGAAGGGAATCGAAGTGCTGCTGCTGACCGATCCGATCGACGAGTTCTGGACTCAGACGCTGGTCAATTACAAGGGCAAGGCGGTCAAGCACGTTTCGCAGGCCGAAGCGGACCTTTCTTTCGAGCGCAGGGAACGGCGGGCGGAGGCCGGCAGTCTGGAGAAACTGACGGCGCTGATGACGGAGCTGTTCAAAGACGAAGTGGGCAAAGTGACGGTTACCGAAAAACTGACGACCAGCCCGGTCAGCCTGACGGTGGAAAACGGACAGATGAGCATTCACCTGGAGCGGCTGATGCGCAATCACCAGCAGCAGACGGCTTTTGCCTCGACCCGGATTCTGGAAATCAACCCTTATCATCCGCTGATTGTAAAACTCAGCGAGGCCATGGGGGACGAAGCCTTGCGCTTGAAAGTGGAGGAAGTGGCGAGAGTGCTGCTGGATCAGGCCAAAATCGCCGAGGGCGAACCAATCTCCGATCCGTCGTTTTATGCGGCCAGAATCAGCGAATATATTTTAAAAAGCTTTTAACCTTATTTTGAATATCCGAAAAAGGGCGCTGCAACGCGTCCTTTTTTTGTATCCGGCCGGCGGCGGGAAGGTTGTTTTCAAACTTTCGGGCCGCCGCATTTTGAGGTACATTAATTTTCGACAAAAATCAAGTCCAAAATTCAACGGAAAACAAAACCTCTGTCCGCCGCAAAAAAACGTACATTTAAAAACACAAATAATTATTTTAGTAACAATTAACCGGCAAAACTTCGGATTTGGAACAAAAACCGCAGATTAAATTTTGTCTAGGCATCATTTAATCACTTGAAACGTTTTGATCAAAGAGTCAATCGCAATGACCGCCCGCTGCTTACGCAGTTTGAACCACGCGTTCAGGGATCAGCATATAAAATCAAGGCGCTTCGGTTAAAATACGGGGATTTTTCAAAGAAAAAGTTTTGTTTCTTTAAATTAAATAAATATGTACGGATACGAAGAAAGACGCGAAGAAAGTACCTGGACCGTAAAAAAAATCATGAAATGGGCAGGAGCCGTGCTCGGTGCAATCATTCTGCTTGTTCTGATTTTTTCGGGAATTTATTCCATCAGCCCGGGATACCGCGGTGTTTTGGTGACCTTGGGAAAGGTTGATCAAAAATCGTATGTTAACGGCGTCGGGTTCAAATGGCCATTCATTTCGTCGATGATTGAAATGGACGTCAGAACCCGGAAGATGACCGAAAAGACGGCAACTTACACGTCCGACGTGCAAACGGCAGAACTGGAGTATACTTTTACCTACGATCTGAATCCGGAAAGCGTTCATATCCTTTATGAAACGGTCGGACAGGATTATGAGGCCAAAAAGCTGATTCCGGTGCTCAACGACGTCCTCAAGGATGTGATCGGCAGATGGCAGGCGCAGGATTTGGTCGCTAACCGCGACAAGGCCCGCGTAGACATCGTTGCCGGTTTGCAAAACCGTCTCGACAAGCGTTTCTTCCAGAACATTACGTTCCAGTTTATCAACATCGACTATTCCGAAAAATTCGAAGGTGCGATCGAAGATAAAGTGATTGCCGAGCAGAAAGCTCAGGAGGCAGTCAACAATACGAAACGTATCAAGGAGGAGGCCGAACAGAAGGTTATTTCCGCCAAGGCCGAGGCCGAAGCCATGGAGATCAAATCCGAGGCTTTGTCCAAGAACAAGGGCCTGACCGAGTATGAGGCCGTTCAGAAATGGGACGGTAAGCTTCCTCAGTATATGCTGGGAGGCGCCACCCCGTTCATTAACCTTAACAAGTAGCCTTTTTAAGGCTGCCCGTTAGGGGTGCATATTTGAAAAAGGGCTCTGCATGCGCGGAGCTCTTTTTTTGTTTTTTCGTTTCCCCGACGGACGGAAAGCGGAAAAAGCGCGGGCAAAAGCTGTTGACGAAGAGGTTGGCCCGGTGATATTTTGTTTGCCATAATTTTTTTTATATGTTAGTTACTTAAGGAGATTTTTTAAGCTTTTTTCGGGACGGAATTTTGGTAAAAAGAGAGCGGGAAACTTTTTTGCATATCAGCCAGATACGCGGAACAATCAAAAAATTCGCGGTCGTTCTGGCTTTTGTCTGCGCTTTTGTTTTCATGCTGCTCAGCAAAAGCGAAAACGTCCTGATTGAAAAAACTTCCGGCACTGCCGGAGAAATCGTTTCTTCCGCCGTTGACGTGCTGGTGATGCCGGCCGCGGTTTTGGTGAAAGGCTACGAATATCTTCGCAGCTTGCGGAAAATAGATTTGGAAAACCGCGCCCTGAGGGAAGAAAACCGGCGGCTGACGATTGCCAACGCCGAAAGCCGCGCGCTTTTGGTCGAAAACGTGTTGTTGAGACAGCTGCTGAATTATACGCCGCCGCCCGAGGCTTCTTTTGTGACTGCCAAGGTGGTGGCGGAAGAAGGCGGCGCTTTTGCTCACGCGATCACGGTTTATACGGCCGGCAGTCCGGTGGTGCGCAAGGGACAGGTTGTCGTCGGCAACAAGGGGGTGATCGGTCGGGTAGAAAAAACGGGCGCCGATTATGCCAAAATTTTTCTTGTCAACGACATCAACTCAAAAATTCCGGTAATGACGGAAAAAAGCCGTATTCGCGGCGTGTTGGCGGGGGAAAACGATCTGCTGCCGAAGATGGTGTTTATTCCGCTTGACGCCGGGGTGAAAGTCGGTGACCGGATTATCACTTCCGGAATCGGCGGCGTTTTTCCCGCCGGGCTGCCGGTAGGAAAAGTGGTTTCCGTCGACCGCGAAGGGGTAAAAGTCAGACCTTTTGACAATCTGAGCAGTCTGGAATACGTGCAGATCGTAGACTATAAGCTGCCGGATCCGGCTTTGGTTTTTTCCGAACGGGACGAGGCGCAATGAAAGAAGACTGGCGGGAAATTGCCGGCAGTTGTTTTCCTTTTTGCCGCTCAAATCCGAAATTGCCGACAACGCGCGGCCGGCGGTGGGACTGATGTGCGCCTATTTCTGGCTGGTTTACCGGCCGGACCTGTTCAACCTGCCGGTGGTGTTTGTTCTCGGCATGATTGCCGACGCCGCTTCGGCCGTCCCGTTCGGCGCGGGACTGACGGCAATGCTGGTGATGTATCTTCTGGTGACCAATCTGATCAGGTATCTGAACGGCCGCATTTTTATTGTTTTGTGGATTGGAATCGCCGCTTTGCTGCCGGTCTGTCTGCTGACCGAATGGATGCTGCTTTCCTTTTACCATGAACGGGCACTGCCGCTTTCGCTGCTGTTTTTTTCCTATCTGACAAGCCTTGCCTGCTATCCGCTGGTGGGAGGTCTCAACGCTTTGGTTCTGAACCGGTTTTTGCAGGATGACGAATAGATGAACCGCGACAATGACAAAGGCAAGATTTTGATCGGACGGACGCTGGTATGGGTTGGCGTTCAGTTTGCGATGCTGCTGCTGATCATCGTCAGGCTTTACTATCTGCAAGTTTATCAGGCGGACAAGTTCAGCACCATGGCGGACGAAAACCGGATTTCGACCCGGCTGCTGATTCCGCCGCGGGGAGAAATCGTCGACCGCAACGGCAAAATTCTGGCCGGCAACAGGCAGAATTTTCAGGCGATGATTGTGGCCGAGCAGACAACCAGCATTGAAGACACGCTTAAGAAGGTGAAGAAGATTCTGCCGATTTCCGAGGACGAGGAAGAGAGAATCCGTCAGGATTTGAAGAAATACCGCCGTTTTGTGCCGATAAAGATCAAAGACGGCCTTAACTGGGAGGAAACCGGGCGGATCCTGCTGGCGTCGCCGGACATACCGGGAATCGTTATCGACGACGGTCTCAGCCGCTATTATCCATACGGGGAACGGACGGCACATTTGCTCGGCTATGTGGCTTCGGTTTCGGAAAAAGACCTGAAAAAGGATAACGATCCGTTGCTTGAAGTGCCCGGTTTTAAAATCGGCAAGGACGGAATCGAAAAACGGTTTGAAAAAGAACTGCGCGGCACCGGCGGCAACCTGAAACTGGAAGTGAACGCACTCGGCCGGGTAATGAAGGAAATCGAACGGGTGGACGGCGTGCCGGGAGAAAGGCTGCAACTGACGATAGACGCCAGACTGCAGGAAAAGGCTTATGAACTGTACGGTGAAGAAAGCGGCGCCGCGGTTCTTCTTGACACGGAAAACGGGGAAGTGCTGGCTTTCGTGTCGACGCCTTCGTACAATTCCAACGACTTTGTCAACGGCGTCAGTTCCAAAATATACGATGCCCTGCTGGCCAACGAAAGAAGTCCGCTTTTGAACAAAGCGATTGCCGGACTGTATTCTCCGGGTTCCACTTTCAAAATGATTGTGGCGCTGGCGGCGTTGGAGGAAGGCATCATTACCAAGGATACAAAAGTGTATTGTTCCGGCCGCATGCAGCTCGGCAACCACTTTTTCCACTGCTGGAAGAAATACGGGCACGGCGCGGTGAACGTGGTGGAGGCTCTGCAACATTCCTGCGACATTTTCTTTTATGAAATTGCCGCCATGTCCCGCCGTTTCGGACTGGGGCTGCCGACGGGAATCGAACTCGGGGGAGAAAAGGGCGGTTTGATTCCGAGCAAAAAGTGGCGGCTGGAACGCTTCGGCGAGCCGTGGCAAACGGGCGAAACGCTGATTGCCGGCATCGGTCAGGGATATATCATGACCACGCCGCTGCAGCTGGCGGTAATGACGGCAAGAATCGCCAACGGGGGGCGGGAAATAAAACCGACTTTCGTCAAAACCGGCGAAAAGGAACGCCAAAAGATCAGAAACATGCGTTTGAACAAAAATCATGTCGACTGGGTGAAGGAAGGCATGTGCGCGGTTGTCAACCGCCCCGGCGGCACCGCTTTCGGTTCGCGTTTTAATTTTGAAGGGCAGGAAATGTGCGGCAAAACCGGCACCACCCAGGTGCGGCGGATTACCATGAAAGAACGCCAGAGCGGTATTGTCAGACAGGAAGACCTGCCGTGGAAATATCGCAATCATGCGCTGTTTGTCGGCTATGCGCCGCAAGACAAGCCGAAATATGCGGTGGCGGTGCTGGTCGAACACGGCGGCGGCGGTTCTTCGGTGGCGGCGCCGATCGGAGCAAAACTTCTGCGGGAAGCGCTGAAACTTGACAAGGAGAACGGCAAATGATGTATAAACCCTATAAACTGGGATTGCATAATCCGAACCTTACTTTTCGGGAAAAGCTCCGTCATTTGAACTTTACCTATTTTATACTGATTTCCCTGCTTGCCGTGGCCGGCGTGATGATGCTTTATTCCGCCGCCAACGGCAGATGGGACGGCTGGGCGGTCAACCATGCGCTGCGTTTTGCGTTGGGATTTGCGGTAATGTTTGCCGCGTCGATGGTCGACATCAAACTGTTTCTGCGCTATGCTTATCCGTTTTATTTTGCGACCCTGGCGCTGTTGATCGTGGTTGAAGTGGCCGGCTATACCGGTATGGGCGCCACCCGCTGGATTGATCTGAAATTTATCAAATTGCAGCCCTCCGAACTGATGAAGATCGCGTTGGTGATGGCGCTGGCCAAATATTTCCACACTTCGACCCTGCAAAGTATTGAAACCGTCCGCGGAATCTTACCGCCGCTGATGATGGCGCTGGTGCCGGCCGCGCTGATCATGGCACAGCCGGACCTCGGCACGGCAATGATGCTGTTGTTTACCACCGGCGTCATCCTGTTTGCGGTCGGCGTGCAGGTGTGGAAGTTTGTCGCGCTGGGCGGAATGGCGGCGGTTCTGATGCCGATCGGCTGGCATTTTCTGCATGATTATCAGAAGTTGAGGGTGCTGACTTTTCTTGATCCGGAGCGCGATCCGCTGGGTTCCGGCTATCATATCATGCAGTCCAAAATCGCGCTCGGTTCGGGCGGCGTTTTCGGCAAGGGTTTTCTGAAAGGCACTCAGAGTCATCTTAATTTTCTGCCGGAAAAACATACCGATTTTATTTTTACCATGCTGTCGGAAGAGTTCGGGCTGATCGGCGGAGTTGTCATCATTCTGGTCAACATGCTTATTCTTGCCTATAGTTACGCTTTTGCCATGCGGACCACCAGCTATTTCGGCAAGCTGCTGATTATCGGGCTGGCCACCAATTATTTTCTTTACGTTTTCATCAATATTGCGATGGTGCTGGGACTGCTGCCGGTGGTCGGAGTGCCGCTGCCGCTGATTTCCTACGGCGGAACGGTTATTTTGTCGGTTTGTGCCAGTTTCGGCGTGATTATGGCCGTTTATATCAACAAGGATACCAACCTCGGCAAGGAATGACGGCGTTTTTTCCGCTGATGCCTGCTTCATTCCGGCCGAACCCGGTTTTCCGGCTTTGTTCCGGTTGCCGTTTTTATACCGGTATTCATTCTTGTTGCCGTTACCGTTTCATGTTCATTTTTTTCACACTCGTTTCCGTTCCCGCATTTCTGTTCTCTCTCGTTTTCATACTTTCAGCCTTACTACCGCTTATGCCCCCGGTTTTCTTGCATTGCTTCCGTTTCCGTACCCCTGTTTTTACTTCTTCCGCATTTGTATTTCCCTGTTCGATTCCACACCCTTATCCACATCCGCCTTCTCTTCCACATCCGCCTTCTCTTCCTCTTCCTCTTCCTCTTCCTCTTCCTCTTCCTCTTCCTCTTCCTCTTCCTCTGTTCCCTCTTGCCAAGCTTTTCTAACGGATGTTTCCGACGAGCGGGAAGTTTGAAATTTAGCCGTGTTTTTTTGCGTAAAATAGTGTTTATTCGGTGGGTGACAAGGCAATAAAAAACCCCGCAGATACGGGGTTTTTTGTGAATTAGGAAGGGCTGTCAGTGAACAAAAATCCAGACTTCCGCACCGTCGGCCTGGGCGCTGGTTTTTGCGCTTAAGTTAATGTTGCCCGGGTTGACGCCCATGGCGGCAATTTCTTCAAAGATTTTGTTTGCATGTTCCTGCGCTTTGCCGGCCGCAGAGCCGTTTGATACGGCAACAACTTCAAAAACGGTGTTGCTTTTGCGGTTAACGGCGGCTTTAACGGCCGTGCTCAGGCCTTCTTTGTAGCTGACGTTGTCATTTTTGAATTTGGCAACAAACAGGGGTTTGCCGCTGCGAACAGCCGCTGCCGGCGCTGCTGCCGTTTGGGTATTGCGGGAAGCGGCCTTGCTGCCGAACAAAACCGGACGGGGTGCCGGCGCGGGTGCCGCGTTGCGAAAACTGCCGACGCGGATGGCCGTATTCAGGTTGCCGATCTGGTTTTGCGCGGAAACGAGATATTGCTGCTGACGGGCGGAATCGTCATTGACTTCGCTGTTGATGCTGTTGATGCTGACAAGCAGCTGTTCGGCTTCGTTTTGCAGATTGTGCAGCTGGCGGTGGTCTTCGTCAACCGCGCCGGAAATGCTGAAAGCCGCGCGGATCGAATCGATCAGGTAAACGGTGGATGTGGCGTCGTTGGCGACTTTGACCGACAGATTGTTCAAGGCGTTGGCGTTCATTGACATCGTCTGCACGTTGTTTTGCGCCTGCTGCAGCATGTTGTACAGATTAGGGTTGCCGGGCGTGGTGCCGATTTGCAGCTTGCTTTCGATTGAGCCGACGGTATTGTTATACTGAGTCGAATTGGCGGTAATGTTCTTTTGAATTCTTGTCAGTTCTTCGCGGTTGCTCTGGTGAGAAACTTTGATTTGTTCCAGTTCCTGACGGAAAGCGATAATCTTTTGTCCGACAAAGGTTCCGGTGTTGGCGCCTTTGGCGTCTTCGTAAGAGCCGCTGCGGACGACAATGTTGCCGTTTCCCGCGGAATCGCCGCCGAGCAGGGAAGGAAAGCCGGCTCCCGAGCATGCGGAAGTAAGAACAACCGTTGACGCGACCAATAATTTCATTGCAATGTTTTTCATGTAATCTGCTACCTTGTCAATATATGATTTAAATCCGTAACTTAATGTTTTTTTACACTTTTCACGCCTGTTGTAAAGATAAATTTGTCAGAAACAAATAAGTATTTTCATGTCTGCCCTGATATTTAACAGAAAAAAATTAAATTTGTTTAAATTTTGCTTGCAAAAAAAAACAAAAGGCTGTATTAAAGCTTTTGTGAAATGAAAAAGATGCGCTCGTAGCTCAATTGGATAGAGCATCTGACTACGGATCAGAAGGTTGTGAGTTCGAATCCCGCCGAGCGCGCCATAAAAAATCCTCCCGCAAGGGAGGTTTTTTTATGTCCCGGGTTCGACCCTGCGCGGGAAGCCGGGGAAGAAACGAACTTGCGCCCGGCATCAGAGGCATAATGACGGGTGTTGATTGCGCCCGGCGGAATTCGA
>OHSF01001325.1_pt1 | contig 10978 bp, 10 predicted proteins | sample 1578551 | NCBI WGS metagenome assembly OHSF01 (sample SAMEA3879601, study PRJEB24766) | human gut metagenome | biome: human-associated habitat; feature: feces | place: USA | collected 1985/1987
TCTGGGAATACCAGACGATTTCGGGGTTGACATAGAAGCAGAACGGCTCACCGGGTTTGTCGAAACGCTGCACGGCGATCAGCCTGCGTGACACCCCGACCTGGGGCGCGGCGATCCCCACGCCCCGGTCGGTCGTGTCGCACACCGTAGCCAGCATCCCCTCCTTGAGCATCCGGAAATGGGCGGACTGCAACTCCTCGCGCCCCAGCGGGACAGCCTTGCGGCGCAGGAACAGCGAATCGCCGGGGTCGGCGACCGTCCACAGGCGCATGATGTGCCCCTGCTGCGAGGCGATCACGCCGCATTCGGCATCGGTAAAGCCCCGCAGGGCACTGCATGAGGCCGCAAGGCACAGGCACACGATAAGCAGATTCTTCATGGAAGGTATGTTATGGCAGATCAAAGGTAGCGAAAAATGCAGTACGGCGGAAATTCCGCCGCACCGATATTCTACCGTGCAGTAGCGTATCACGGCATTTTATCCTATATTTGCCGTATGAACGAAAAATTACTGTTCCGGCGCGCCCGCCCCGCCGACACGGAGCGCATCATGGAGATCATCCGGCAGGCGCAGGCGCAGATGCGGGCACTGGGAAGCCTGCAATGGCAGGACGGCTACCCGGCAACGGCCGATATCGGACACGATATCGCCTGCGGCTACGGATGGGTCTTCGAGAAACCGGAGGCGGGAAAGAGCACGGATGCACGGGGAACCGACGGCACGGGGGCTGCGGGGTTCCGGGCTGTAACGGCTGCCGCGGGGAAAACAACGGGCACGGAGGCGGCCGGCAAAACAGGAGTATCCGGCGCTGACGAAACGGCAGCGGCGGCGGAAGAGGCGGAAAAAGCGGGAGAAGCGGGAGGACGAGGAGAAACAGAGCCTGCAAAAGCGGCCGCGGCACAGGGCAACGTCATCGCCTACGGGGCCGTGGTTTTCGACGGGGAACCCGCTTACGACGCCATCGAAGGGGCATGGCTCACCGACGGAGAGTATGTCGTACTGCACCGCATGGCGGTGGCCGACGGTGAGAAAGGCCGCGGGGTGGCGACGGAGTTTATGCGGCGCGTCGAAGCGATGGCGCACGGGCGCGGCACGGGCAGTATGCGCGTCGACACCAATTTCGACAACCGTTACATGCTGCGCATGCTCGGACGGCTGGGGTTCGTCTATTGCGGCAAGGTACGCTACCGGAGCGGCGAACGGCTGGCATTCGAGAAACCCCTCGGGACATGAGGGCATAAAACGAGGGAACCGGCCATACGGCCGGTTCCCTCTTCAGGATGAGTGCGTCACTATACCCTGTAACAACTCCCCGGGAGAAATATCATAATAATCACATAGGTCAGCCAAGGTCGACAGCGTGATATCGGTATATCCGGCTTCGATCCGGCCGACATTCAGTCCGGTATCGAAACGCACGACTTCCTGAGTCAGGTTTAGCCTCCGTCTGGCCTTGGCCAGCCTGTCTGCAACCTGCCCGACAAAAAAGTCATTTTGCCGCTGCCTTTTCATAGTGCAAATTACCGCATTTATACCCTGATTTATAACTACAAATAAGTAGTTGACAGGATGATACCGTTTCCACTGAAGTCCTGTGACGGATAATCCGCCGATTTCAGCCCGAATGCACCACAATCGCACCGTTTCGGAATATCCCGTAACCGATGCCCCGGCCTTCACCAGGTTAAAATGTACCAAAAAATCAAGCCGTGCAAGATAACGCAGCAACCTATCGTACCTTTCGGAATCCCCACTTCCTATACAAATATACACAATAAGCGACTATTTGATCCCGGCGACGGGAATTCAAAATCCGGTTATTCGGCACAACGCAAAAAAAGCGGGCTGCGTCGTGCAACCCGCCTTGCCGGTGCGGCAATCCCGCCCGGGAAGGAATGTTATTGCTCCTCCTGGTAATAGACCTTGTAAAATTTGCCCTTCTCGTCCTCGCCCTGCTCCAGCAGATTGCGGTTGCCGTGGACATAGATATGGAAATTGCGGTCGAGCTTGATGACGCTCTTATAGGCGCGCGCCTGTTTCCTGACGGCGGAATCGGAAATGGCGAACTCATCCTCGATACGGATCTCGCGCTCCTGCTCGTACTCCTGTTTGTAGCGAGAGAAGCTCTCCATGACCTCGGGCTGGCGGATCACCTTTTCGGAAAAGTCGTCGAGCGAAAAACAGTCCTGCTCCCGGAAGTATTTCATCGTCTCGTTGAGCATCTCGGCCTGGTCGGCCTTCGACACGTCGAACTCCGAGGGAAGGTGCCCGGTCACGTATTTCTTGCACATGGCCAGGACGTTGTGCGTGTTGTGGTAGTTGTCCTGCCGCGGGCGGACATGCAGGAAATCGTCGATCCAGTAACGCGCTTCCGCCCGGTTGGTGTTGTCCACGACGCAGACGGCGAAGCCTTCTTCGCGCTCGGTATCGAACACGAGGCACCCTTTGTCCAGTTTGTCGACGTTGATTCCCTGGCAGGAGGAGATATGCAGCTGCCCGTCCTGCTCCCCGACATCAAGGAACGTATCGCGGGTCTCGGACTTGAAAAGCCCGACGGCATCGACCGCCTCGCCCCCGAAACGGCAGCCGGTGAAATAGACGACGTAAAATTCGCCGCCCTTGATCTGCGGGTGTGTGCCCGTCTCGTAAAGGTGCCGGGCAAGGCCCACGGAGTTGTCGTAGAACGTCTCCCGGTCGTCGAACACCTTGCAGACGAAATTATAGACCTCGTTGCAAGCCAGGTCGGTTTCGTGGTGGAGGTTGTAGTACTCCTCGGATTTGAAACCTCCGGCGAAATAGGCGGTCAGGGTCTGCATCAGGCCGGTGTCGCCGACCTAGCCGGACAATGCGGGGGCGACGAGCAGGGGCTCGTCCTTGGCCTTGTTCCCGACGATATGCACGGCCAGCGCCGCGATCCGGGTATCTTCCGTATATAACATGGCTGTGAACGGTTATTCGTAAAACGCGGGACAAAGGTGGCAAAATTTTCAGCCCCGGCCAAGGAATACGGCCGTTATTTCCCGTGGCAGGCCGTTTGCACTCCCGATAATTTGCCTATTTTTGCAGGACGACAAATACCTGAAACCATGGAAAACAGAATCACTTCGCTGTTCGGCATACGCTACCCCATCGTCGCGGGCGGCATGATCTGGTGCAGCGGCTGGCGGCTGGCCGCAGCCGTAAGCGAAGCAGGCGGACTGGGGCTGATCGGCTCCGGCTCGATGACGCCCGACCTGCTGCGCGAGCATATCCGCAAATGCCGCGCGGCGACCTGTAAACCGTTCGGCGTGAACGTCCCGCTGATGTACCGCTACGCAGAAGAGATCATGGGCGTCATCATGGAGGAACGCGTACCCGCAGTGTTTACCTCGGCGGGCAGCCCGAAAACATGGACGGCCCGCCTGCACGAAGCGGGATGCAAGGTGGCGCACGTGATTTCGAGCACAAAGTTCGCCCTGAAAAGCCAGCAGGCAGGGGTCGATGCCGTGGTAGCAGAGGGCTTCGAGGCCGGCGGCCACAACGGACGCGAGGAGACCACGACGATGGTGCTCGTACCCCGAGTGCGGCAGGCCGTGGCGATACCGCTGATCGCCGCAGGCGGCATCGCCACCGGGCGCGGTATGCTGGCGGCGTTCGCGCTGGGAGCCGAGGGCATCCAGATGGGAACGCGGTTCGCGCTTTCGGAGGAGAGTTCCGCCAGCGACGCATTCAAGAAACTCTGTATCGGACTGCAGGAGGGCGACACGATGCTCGCGCTGAAGAAACTCAGTCCGACACGCCTGATCCGCAACGACTTTTTCCGTGCGGTCGAGGAGGCGGAGAACAGGGGTGCGACGGCCGAAGAGTTACAGCAGCTGCTTGGACGCGGACGCTCGAAACGGGGCATCTTCGAAGGCGACCTGACGGACGGCGAACTGGAAATCGGGCAGGCAGCCTCGCTGATCCGCGAGCTGCCGACGGCGGGACAAATCGTCCGCGAAACCATTGCGGAATACGAGGCCGGGCTGCAGGGACTTGTAAGGCAAGCCGGGCAGGGAGCAGCCCTTGCGGCCGATGAGCAAGGGTACGCCCGGTAATCCGGTGGGTTCCCGCCGGACCGGGTTTCAGAACCGGCATCCAGACTCCGAATGCCCCGTAAGTGAGGTCGAATGAAAATGGTTTATTATCGGTCCAGCCCTCCGGAATCGGGGCAGCCAAGGATGGAAATGGCAAGTCCCGGCAATATTTTCAATCAGACCCTGTCCGACAAGACTCGGCAGGCAGGAGTACAGGACATTTGTATGTGCCCAGGATCAGCCTGGAAGTGTAATAATGCGCAAAAATTCGGAGAATATTTTGCACGTTTGGAAATTTTGTTTACCTTTGCACCACGATAATACGGGAAAGAAGTGCTTCCGACCGCAATTATCGGGATGGTGCCATAGCTCAGTTGGTAGAGCAAAGGACTGAAAATCCTTGTGTCGCTGGTTCGATTCCCGCTGGTACCACAAAGAAAATCAACGACTTACAGCAATGTAGGTCGTTTTTCTTTTGTCTTTTTCGTAGCGGTTTTACGGTGGTTTGAGGCTTTGAGTTAAACCGAGAGTTAAACCAAAATCACTATGGATGCAGGTGTTAACATTCTCTGTTACAAATCAAAAACTCTTGCCAACGGCGCACATCCGCTGATGATTCGTGTCTGTAAAGACGGGAAAAAGAAATATGTCAGCCTCGGCGTGTCTGTTTTACCGCAGTTTTGGGATTTTACGAAGAACCAGCCGAAAAAGAATTGTCCCAACAAGACATATATCGAAAAGATTATTGCGGACAAGAGTAGCGAGTTTGCCGAGCGTATCATCGAACTGAAAGCAGAGAAGAAAGAATTTACGGCTACAACGCTGACTGAACGGTTGACAGAGAGCACACGCGCAAGACGCACGGTAGGCGAGGTGTTCCAATTTCAAATTGAGGACTTGAAACAAGCGGGGCGAACGGGCTATGCGCTGTCGCACCAAGAGGTCTACAATTCCTTGTTGAAATTCAACGGACATCTGAATATCTACTTTTCAGAAATTGATACCGTTTGGCTGAAACGCTATGAAACATGGTTGCGGGGACAAGGTTTTTCAGAAAATACAATAGGCCGCCGATTCCGCACTTTACGGGCAGTCTATAATGTAGCCATTGAGGAAAAGTGTGTGAAAGCGGATTATTACCCGTTCAAATCCTACAAGGTTTCCAAACTGCACCAAGCGACGGCAAAGCGAGCCATAAGTAAGGCGGACATCATGCGGATTATCGAATACCGCAGCAATGATTTCTACAAGCAATTTGCAGTCGATTTGTTTGCGTTCGGGTACTTTATGGGTGGCATTAATTTCGTGGACATAGCCTACCTTAAAACGGATAATATCGTGGATGGACGGCTGATTTACACACGGCGAAAAACGCACAAGTTGATAAGGCTACCTTTACAGCCCAAAGCGCAGGAGATTATAGAGCGTTACCTACAAGATGGTGCGCTCTTTTTGTTTCCAATCCTTTCTGCTTTTCATAAGACCGAGCAACAACAACGCAATCGAGTTCATAAAGTCATTTCCAAAGTGAATGAACGATTGAAAGAGGTAGGGAAAGAATTGGAAATACCTATCGACTTAACAACCTATGTTTCACGGCATAGCTTTGCTACCGTATTGAAACGTGAGGGAGTTAGCACGTCAATAATTTGTGAATCGCTGGGACATAGTTCTGAAAAGGTAACGCAAATTTACCTTGATTCATTTGAAAACAGCCAAATCGACGCTGCTATGCAACATTTACTATAAAGAAAACGGGGGCTGTCTCACGACAGTCCCCTCGTTCTTATCCTGCTGGCGGGTGAAATAAAAATGAATTGAGTTATTGTGGTGCTAATGAACGAATTTACTAATTAAAATTTTTTCGATATGAAACTCAACTTATTTATTCCTCCGTGGTAACATCCCTAAACATTGTTGTTCGCTTTGAGAAACTTATTCAAGCAGGGCTTCGGTATATGACCGTTCCCGTCCTCTCAAGGGGGCAAAACCCTCTGCCAAAACCTGTTCTACCATTGCTTTGCCCTCGAAAACGAGATGCTGGGCAATAATCTGTGGATTTAATCCACACTCATTACAAATCTTTTCAAATCGTCTGCTATCGAGGATTCTATCAACCATATACTGATATTCCATCCAAAAATGGTTAAGGTCAGGATACAGGGGCAAAATACACGCCATGATACAAGCCTGTTTAACTGCGGTGTTCTTACTGACTTGTTTTGAGTAAAGGCTATTAGCCTTTCGGATGACAGTAGAAAAAGGATTGACCTTTCTTTTGCGAGCAACAAGTTTGGGTTCCTGCATTTCGTTGTTGTTATTAGCATTTGCAGGCATTACATTGATGTTTTTCATGATTGTAAAGGTTTTATGCCAGCAAGTCAAAGAACGTGTTTAAGGGGCATATAACCCCGTTGTATTTCTGACAATAAAATTAGCAATTTTTTCTGAAATTCAAAAGAGTGATTGACGATTTTTTAAGTGTAAAAACAAGGCTTTCGACATCATTATTTACTTGATTACATGGTTTTACTTGTAATATTTAACTTAAAACATAATTTTTTATTACTAATAATAACTGAAAGCGCGATTTTAATTCTATATTTTAACGTGCAACATGATTTTAATACTTAATTATCTATGAAAACATGATTTTTGATAGAAAATAGAATCCAATAACCATATATGCAGGTGGAAACAGATTCAGTAAGCAGAGTGCAAAATAAAAATGCAAGACAGATTAAAATATTTATCAAATTACTTGACTTTTGGTTAAATATTTTATATCTTTGCAGAGCAATTCCGAGATACTATCTTCCACTCGATACAAATTGTGTTCATTCTTGTTAAGGCAGATTCGTCTGCCTTTTCTTTGCGTTGTATTACCACATTTTTTGAGTGCGAAATGAATATTTCCTTTAATAAGATAGTTTCAGAATCAAAAAATATGGAATCATTAAAAAGTGCATTCACTAAAAACAGCCACTTTTAATGACACATCATGTAAGAGTGAGAACAATTTATTTGTGCAAAAAACTTTTCATCGAAAAAACGATGCACGATTTTTTGCGATAATTTTTTTCTCACAACTCGTGTGATGAAAAACTTTTTTTGCCTGTTTTTTTATTCACGCATTTTTGCGTGTAAAAAAATATCGCTAAAAAAATATTCATCTTACTTGGTTGATGAATCTATTTTTCGTGATTAAAACTGTTCTCCATTTATCGGTTACCACATTTTTTGAGTACGAAATGAAGATTTCCTATAAAGAATGTATTTCAGAATCAGAAAATGTGGAAGATTCCAATTAAAGAGATAGTAGGTTTTTGAATGACGGGATAGAGAGTTGCTCAAATCTGTCCTATGCAAACTGCTCAAAAGTGTCCTATATATACATTACCTACTTATACACTACCTATTAAAGTCGTACCGACCATGTACTACCACATCAAAGACCGCAAGTGATTCGATAACCGCAAACAAGCCAAAGACCATTACGGCGTTGCCTGCTTTCGCAAATTGCTATACTTAAAAGAGATTATATTTACGAACAATCCAAATTCCATTGCTAACGATGAATTATACAGTAATCCCCAAATCAATCGTAAACTTTCAGACGGGCAACAGTAAGCCTATTGATATTTACGTGTGAGCGACCATTAAATATTGCTCCAATCACAAGACGAACATATCCCATATAACAGAGGAAAAACTATCCTTACTGACGGGATTGGATGAACGAACCATACGACGGAGCATTAAACGGCTAAAGGATGCAGGTTATCTGACCGTGCAGACTACCATTAAAGAAGATGCAGACTGAGGATTTATAAAGCGAAATTCCTACTATATAAAGCCAGAAAAGAGCAACTATTTCTTCCTCGATAACAGTTACTTTAAGAGGAACTATCCCGCCAAGATTGCAGGGTTTCTGCTCTTATTAAAGGCAATCTGCCTTAATAATACGGATACCATTCAATGAAGTATATCCCAAATTGCAAAGAGTATCGGATTATCCCGCAATACCACTACTGCATTATTGAATGAATGTCAGCAATTAGGGCTTATAAAGCGAATTGCAAAGAGCTATGAACTGACAGCAGGATGTTTTATCAATTCAGCAGTTAGAAAGACTGATGCAGGGATTTATAAGGAGATATGCGAGTTCTGCAAGATGAAAGGTGTTGCCGTTCCCAAGTGGGATAAACGGGCTATGTCCGTACTGCTTACAAAATACAATTCGATAAATTTGCCTGCATCGGAACCGATAACAATTACCTATCAACTCAATAAACGATGCAGGAACTTACCAGAAAAGGTATCGTTGCCTTACTTTATAAAGGTGCTTGATATGCAGGAACCATATAATGCCGTTATAGAACAGGCAGAGCAAAACAAACTCGATAAGGAAGATTTTAATGGTTTTGAGTTTTAGATAGTCAGCAAATAAATCATTCATATACAGCCCTCATGCTTACGCATGCAGGGCTTTCCCCATTTAATAAGAGAATGATATATTTTGCGGATATTCGATTTATATAGACCTTATTGATTGTGTTATTCATCTTTATATGGCGTGCCGTAGGCACTCACTCAATAAGCCCAAGATTATAAAAATTGCATATATACTGCCCACGAACAGAGTAACAGATCAAAGCCCCTCCCCCTTATTGAATGTGAAAATTAAATCAAAACCATGAAAACATTAGACAAAAAGGCGTCAGAAATCTTACGAGGATTATTGGCCCTACAAACCACAAAGATTGACAACACAGACGGAGTGTATATGCCTGTTCATATCGAAATCATCGACCGAACAGACAAGTACAACCACATTTCGCTGGCTCATTACGGACGGCAGAATGGAGATGCCATGCGTGACCCTGAAATGATTATCGCCCTGCACAAAGAATCACAGCAATTCGTTCCGTACTACTACCGTAACGATTATATGGGTATGGAACAGTATAGCGCAAGATGGACGGACGAGGGTGTTTTACTGAATCGTCGTTTACAGGCAGACCACACGACATTCGCTAACCAATGGTTACGCAATATAGCCACACAACAGCACCTATTATGACAGCACGGCGATTAGTGGAGAACTGCGTACTGACGAATCAAACCGCAGTCGTGGATGAAATGCTGAATAAGAATTTGCTACCAGAAGAATATATCTATCCATTCGTGGGTGATGTGATGGAATGGTGGTTGATTGATAGCTGGTTGGCAGAACGACTGAAACGAGAGAACCAAGTAATCATTGAGGAATACGGTTGCTGTTGGTGGGGCAGGTTAGCAAGCGGGCAGGCTGTTTATATGGATAGCGTGATACAGAAGATTGCAGGAGAGTGAAACTCGGCTTGCATATCGACATAGCAAGTTTGTAAATTACAGAGATTAGGGGCTTTGCAATTCCGAGAAGATTTTGCAACCTCTAATTTCTGCTTTTATGCTGGCATAAGGTCGATAATTGAGTATCTGAACTATCTGCAACTCATAATTACAGAGGTTATGCAGGCGTAACAACAAAATCTTCTACTCCAATTTATAAAGAACAAAGTTTTGATTCCATAAGGTGTACTATTGGAAAGATGCTTTGTTTTAGAGAACTTTGTAACTACAATACCCCAAGAGTGTTGCGTATTGAGAAACATTTTCTAACTTTGTGGCATCGTCCCAATGGGCGGTAACATATTAGTTTAGTGAAAGTGTTTCGCTAATCCTTGTACCGAAATCTGACAGTTTCTACAAAGACGAGGATAACGACAACGCTCATCACCGCATATAGGCATATATCATCTGATATATTCTATTCGGTGTGGGGTATTGTTTCTTATTCGTCTTTGGGTTTTGTCAGAACCTCGGTACAGATAACGAACAACTCCACACTTTCTTTTTGCACATAACCCACCGCAGTAGGAGTTGATACGGTACAAATTGTTGTACTATGACCAACTATCATTTAATGGTCAATACTCAGCAAGAAGAATTGCATGAGAATTTTAATTCCTTTTATCAAGAGTTAAAAACATTGGGGTACAATTTACATCCCAATGGAACGGTAGATGCCACTGAACAAGAGGCTGAAGCCATATTGGAACTGGCAAAAAAGAATCATATATCACTTAAACTTATAAGAAAATCATGAAAAAGCTATTGACACTGGCCGTCATGGTTACGGCTCTCGTGCTGTCGTCATGCAAGTACGATGATGACGACATTTGGAACAGCGTACACGGCTTGGAAGACCGTGTGGCCAAGCTGGAGGAACTCTGCAAGCAGATGAACACGAATATTTCGTCGTTGCAGACTATTGTGACAGCCTTGCAGAATAATGATTATGTTACGGGTGTCACCCCAGTCATGCAGAGCGGCAAGGAGGTCGGTTATACCATCACGTTCAGCAAGAGCAATCCTATTACGATCTTTCACGGTAAAGACGGACAGAACGGTATGGACGGCACCGATGGCAAGGACGGTACGACACCTACTATCGGCGTGAAGCAGGATGTGGATGGTATCTACTATTGGACACTCGATGGCGACTGGCTGACCGACGAACGAGGCGATAAGATCAAGGCCGAGGGAACGGATGGCAAAGACGGAGCAGATGGAGAAAACGGAAGCGATGGTACAGACGGTACAAATGGTAAAGATGGCATTACGCCCCAATTCAAAATCGAAAATGATTATTGGTTTATCTCCTACGACAATGGCGATACTTGGACACAGGTAGGCAAAGCGACTGGCGAGGACGGCAAAGATGGAGAAGATGGTGTTGGTGGGGATTCCATGTTTTCGGGCGTGGATTATAAAACCAGCACCGACTATGTAATCTTTACATTGGCTGACGGTACGCAAATAAAACTGCCTACATGGTCTGCTTTTGAAGCCTTACAGCGTCTTTGCAACGAAACGA
>OHSF01001330.1_pt1 | contig 10943 bp, 9 predicted proteins | sample 1578551 | NCBI WGS metagenome assembly OHSF01 (sample SAMEA3879601, study PRJEB24766) | human gut metagenome | biome: human-associated habitat; feature: feces | place: USA | collected 1985/1987
AATTATTTTAAGAAGAATATTAGAGAGAAGGCTTCCTGTAGCCTGTTATTATGATGGAAATAGGTGGATTAATCCATTAATTAAAGATGCAGTCGGAGATGAATTATATGACATCAATAGTGCACAGTTGAGTGAAATACTACATGAAACAGGTAGTATGCTAATATATTCACCACTTCCTAATATGCCGCTATTTAAATTTGATGAATGTAAGATTATTGGTACTATTCACGGACTTCGGCGTTTAGAGACTCCAGCTGATCCATATTGCTTTTTATATAAGAATCTTTCATGGAAAGATTTGGGTATTTTTTTCTATAAATATTTAGTTCCACTTACTTTTAAGAAACAGTTATGTAAGTATTATCTTCAAGAGTGGAATAATTCTAAGTTTAGCTTTATTACAGTAAGTAATCATACAGCTTGTGCTATAAAGGCTTATTTCCCATCTTTCAAGGATCGAAAGGTGCCAGTATTTTATAGTCCTTCAACTTCATCTGATAAGGAACTAAGTTTAAAGTATACTGATAAATATTTTCTCCTTGTAAGCGGTAACCGTTTTGAGAAGAACAATCTTCGTGCTATAAAAGCTTTAGATATGCTCTTTCAAGGAGGTTATCTAAAAGGGTATAAGGTAAGGATAGCTGGAGCAAAGTCTAGTAAGATTTTTCGTTATAAGATTAAGTGTAAAGAGAATTTTGAATTTTTTGATTATCTAGAGGATGCAGATTTGGAACAGCTTTATCACGATGCTTATTGTTTGATTTATCCCTCATTGAATGAAGGTTTTGGTTATCCGCCACTTGAGGCTATGCACTACGGAGTACCTGTTTTAGCATCAGCATTTGCAAGTATTACAGAAATTTGTGAGGGGGCGTCTATTTATTTTAATCCTTTTTCTATTGAAGAGATTGCAGCTCGTATATTGTATATTTGTAATATGGATGTTCATAGAGAATATGCAAAACGTGGGGTGAATCAATTTAATAAGGTGGCTACTAAACAAAAAGTCGATTTAGATGCTTTGATAGATTATCTTTATAAGGAGGCTGAGACAGATTAAGCTAGATAAATAAGAGTTCAATTGGAAACCATTTATGAGAACTTTAAATTTCAAGCATTAATGTTTTGTCGGAAATCGCAATAATAGTATATAGTTATATTCCTACAAAAGAAGAGCGTAGAACAATATTGGATTCCCAAAATTAGCTAATCAGTTGATTATATGATATATGGTAAAACAACAAATACGTGATTATTGGAGACTTTTCTGTAGTCTGTTATTTTCATTCCTTTATGCTCCTCATTTATTGATTGTTATAATAATGGACAAGAAGATGATATTTAGTGATATATTGAGAATGAGAACTCATGAGCATATAAAATTAGGAAAGTGGACGGGATTAATATTTTTCTTGCATACTAATTCATATTTTCGTACGTTGTTTTATCATCGTATAGGAGCTATTCCAGCAACGTTAATAGGATGGTATCGTCCAGGAAATAGATATTTTACAATTTCTTTTACAACAAAAATCGGTGCTGGAATGCTTTTGTCTCATCCTTACGCTACTATTTTGAATGCCGAATCTATTGGTGAGAACTTTTCGTGTATACATTGTACTACTTTAGGGGCAAAATCTAATGGGCGTCCAGTGATTGGCGATAATGTTTCTTTGGGTGCGAGTGTGACCATAGTGGGACATGTTCGTATTGGCAATAACGTTACTATAGGTGCCGGTAGTGTGGTAGTTAAGGATATTCCAGATAATTGTATTGCTGTTGGTAATCCTTGCAAACCGGTAAGATTCTTAAAAAAATGATATAATCAAAGTTTTTATTTTTCTATAAATAATAAATACCATATTTAATTAATGGAAATAGGATCATTTATAGAACTTCAATTTTATAAAGGAAAAGAGTTTTATAACCAAGATATAGATATTGCGCGGCTGAATACTGGAAGGGCTGCCATATGGCATGCTTTCCGAATGACAGGATGTAAGGCGATATGGATCCCATATTATCAATGTGATACAGTGCGTGAAACATTGTTGGAATATGGGGTGGAAGTAAAATATTATCATACAGATTGGAACTTTAATCCCATAGATTTAAGTCCGATGGATGATGAAGCTGTTCTCTTTGTAAATTATTATGGAGTGATGTCACATAAACGTATGGTGGATTTAGCAAATCAAAGCAAGAATCCTATTATAGATAATTGCCAAGCTTTCTTTAATAAACCTATTGATGGTGCTATGAATATTTATTCTTGCCGAAAGTTTGTAGGTACTCCCGATGGTGCGTATGTGATTGGTAAAGACGCTCATAAATATGTTGAGAAGTATCCACAATGTTATTCGAGTGACACTGCCACTTTTTTGTTAATGCGCATAGAGTATGGTTGCGAAGGGAAAGCTTATGAAGCTCGTTCTATAAATGAGCATAGAATAGACGGTGAACCTGTTATGAAAATGTCAAAATTGACACGTGCTATATTGGATGGAACAGACTATGAGTATATAAAGCGTTGCAGAAGGGATAATTTTGTATTTGCACATGATATGCTTGGCTGTATAAATAAAATAAACCCTCTTCAATACTACGATGAAGATACGGTTCCGATGGTTTATCCGTTAGTCGTTGAAGATGAACAATTAATTCAACGTTTGTTTGATGCAAAGCATTTTCAAGGTCATTGGTGGAGTTATATCTGTGATGAACAACCGGAAAATAGTTTTGAATATTGGATTTCTAAATATATGATTCCAATTACTATCGATCAAAGATATGGAAAAGAAGAAATAAAATATCTATCAAGAGTAATACACAATGAATAATTCATATAATGGGCACTTGTGCATTGTATTTGCTTTAGAACATTACAATCCGCTGAATATGATTCGTGCTTTTGGAGAGAGTGGAATAAACCCTGTATACATTTCTGTAAAGAGACGTTACGAGGTGGCGATTTTTAGTAAGTATATATCAAAGTTACACAGGGTGGATTCAGTAGAAGAGGGGTTCCGGCTCCTGTTGGATGAATATGGGAATTTTGATTCAGATCATAAACCTTATATCGTGTTTTCCGATGACAAGTCGGTAGGTTATTTTGATCTCCACTATGATGAATGGAAGGGTAAATTTATTGCTTACAATGCAGGAAAAACTGGGCGTATTAATGAGTTTATGGATAAATATAATATCCAGCAGCTTGCGAAGAAACATGGCTTTAATGTTTTAGATAGCTATGTGATAAGTAAAAATGATGACCTTCCAAAAGATTTGTGGTATCCTATCATTACAAAGGATATATCGCCAAATTCAGGTAGTTGGAAAGATGATGTATATGTGTGTCAGAACGAAAATGAATTGAAAAATGCAATTACTAAAATTTCAAGTCCGTTTATCATGATTCAACATTTTGTGGATAAACAAAATGAGATGGCTCTTGAAGGCTATACCATCAACCGGGGTAGGGACATGCATATTGTAACACAGATGACTTGGAAATATCTGATTCAAGGATATTATAGTCCCTATCATGATGTGTGTATGTTTACAGATAAGGAAATGGAACGTAAGTTGCAAGCGATGTTTGAGGAGATTGGGTTTGAGGGAATATTCGAGGTTGAGTTCTTGATAGATAAGGATGGAACATTTTATTTCATGGAAACCAATTTTCGCGCTTCTGCATGGAATCCTACCGGTAAATTTGCCGGAATGCCATTGGATTACCTTTGGGTAAAAGGTATGGAGAATAGCTATATAGATCCTTCAGATCGTAAAGATTTTGAACCGTTCACCAGTATGAGTGAAGTAATTGATTATGGTAAACGAGTGGAGGGTGGTATGGTAAGTATTGCAGAATGGCTAAGGGATTTCAAAGATGCTAAATGTGTGTACATTTATGATAAGGAGGATAGAGCACCTTGGGATGAAGTGACTAAGAATTGGGAAAGTTTTAAGTGAGGTACTGTTATGAAAATCTTAATATACGGAACCGGTAGTTATATTGGTAATCATTATAGAGATGCTTTAATGGTTAGGGGGCATGATGTGAAATGTGTAGATGCCATTAAGAATAAGCCTGTGGATGTAAATTTTAGTGGTGTAGATTCAGTTATTGATGTAGCCGGTATTGCCCATGTTAAAATTACTCCGGATATGGAAGATTTATTTTACCGAGTAAATACGAATCTTGCTATTGATTTATGCAGAGAAGCAAAAGCTAATGGCGTAAAACAGTTCATCTATATGAGTAGTATGAATGTTTTTGGCGATACTCAAAAACGAATTTATAGCTGTTCTCAGGAGAATCCGAAGAATTTTTATGGAAAGAGTAAACTATTGGCAGACAAAGGTATTCAAGCTATGGCCACACCGGATTTTAAAGTTGTATCGGTCCGACCACCAGTTGTATATGGTAAAGGATGTAAGGGGAATTTTGCATTACTTATTAAACTATCTAAGTTTTTTCCGATATTTCCATATTTCAGTAATACTAAAAGTGTTATTTTTATAGATAATCTTTGTAACTTTATTTGTGAGATTATAGAAAATCAAAGTTCAGGAATATTTCATCCACAAAATGCTAGGCATACAAGTATTGTTGAGATTATTAGAAATGTAAGAATGGCTAAGGGGAAAAAAACTTTAGTTATTCATGGGTTTGATTGGATAATAAGAGTCTTGATGAAGTTAAGTCACAAGGTTGAGCGTGCATTTGCGAATGATTATTATGATTTAGAGTTCTCTAAGTATAAAGACAATAGTTATTGTTCTATAGGTTTTAAGGAGTCAATAAAAAGAACTATTTGATGATTGGTAAAAAAAAAGTTTTTTTGGTAGCTTGTAAAGATTATAACTTTTATAACTTCAGAAGTGAGCTAATCTTAGAATTGCTAAAGATTGGTTTTGATGTTACTATTGTATGTCCTCCGGGCGACAAGATTCAGTTTTTCATAGAAAGAGGTTGCCACTTCATTGGGCACATGATGGATAGGCGTGGAACTAATCCTTTTAAAGATCTAAGCTTAATCAAAACATATTATAAAATTTTCAAGACAGGAAAACCTGATATAGTATTATCGTATACAACAAAAAGTGTGTTATACAGTGGTATCGCTTGCCGGTTACTACAAATACCTTATATTGTAAATAATGCAGGACTGTTAGAGCCATCAAACTATAATCCAATTGTAGGTATTTGCCTTAAAATTTTATATAAGTTGGGATTTAGAGATGCATCTTGTATGATGTATCAAAATAGTAGAGAAAGAGATGTGCTAAATGAACTTCTGAAGAATAAAATAAACTATAGAGATATTCCTGGTTCAGGAGTAAATCTTAATTCTTTTGCTTATGTTGACTATCCAGATGAAACGATACCGATTATATTTAATTATGTCGGTAGACTTGTTCGTATTAAGGGAATTGACGAGTTTTTGACTTGTGCGGAAGTTATTAAAGCAAAATATGCAAATACTCGTTTTGTTATCTATGGAGAATATGATGAAGAATTTTATCGTCAACGTGTAGATGATTTGCAGAAGAAAGGGATTGTAGAATATGCCGGTTCTGTAATGGATATGAAACCTTGTATAGCGGGTGCTCATGCTGTCATACATGCTAGTTACTATGAAGGAATGACGAATGTTGTACTTGAACATAGTGCTATGGGGCGTGTATGTATTGGTTCGGATATTCCAGGTGTTCGTGAGGCTATCAATAATGGTAAGACAGGTTTTTTATTTCCTGTAAAGGATAAACAAGCTCTCATAAAAGTGGTAGAGAGATTTATTAATTTGCCATACTCAGAAAAAGTGATTATGGGTAAGGCGGCTCGTAAAAAGATGGAGCGTGAGTTTGACCGTAATATTGTAACTAATATCTATCTAGAGGAAATTGATAAGATTTTTTCTAATAAATGAGACTGTCTGAAAATAATATGGATAAATTTATTAAAAGATTATTAGATTTACTACTTGCATTAGTTTTGCTTATTCCTGGAGCATTAGTTTTATTGGTAGGGGCTCTTTGGGTGAGTATCGTTTCTCCCGAAGCTTCACCTATATTTAAGCAGGTACGTGTGGGTTATAAAGGAAAGTATTTTACTCTTTTCAAACTTCGTTCGATGACTAACGAAGTAGATTCAAATGGTAGGTTACTTCCTGATAATGTTCGATTGAAGAGGTGGGGGAAAATTATACGCTCTACGAATATAGATGAACTTTTTCAGATATGGAATATTTTGAAGGGTGAAATGTCATTTATTGGTCCTCGTCCTATTTTGCCTAAAGAAATGCTTGTAATGACTATTGAGGAACAGAGTGAGCGACAATCAATGCGACCTGGTATAACAGGTTGGGAGGCTATACACGAAGGAGAGTCTGAAAATCGTCGTAAAATGGCTGAATTTGATTTATACTATGTGCGCAATTGGAGTTTGAGAATGGACTGGTTAATATTCTATAGAACTTTGCGAATTGTACTTAGGTTTCAACGTCCTGATGACTGTGTACGTGCTCCAAAGATGACTGATGATCAAATCTGTTCAGTTAAAGATAACGATAAATAATAAAAGAAATTATGAAATATCTGTTAGTTGTAGCCCATCCTGATGATGAAGTATTGGGAGCTGGTGCATCCATATGGAAATGGGCTAAAGAAAATAATACTGTGGATGTTGCCATTATGTGTACTGAAGCAAGGGCACGTGCATTTCGGCCCGGTGATGAAGAATTGAATAGTGATTTGGATGAATCAGCAAAGTACCTCGGTATCAATGAAAAGTATGAGGCTACATTTCCCAATATAGAGATGAATACTGTACCTCATTTAAAACTTGTGCAATTTATAGAATCTGCAATTAAAGAGAGTGAACCTGACATTATTATCACTCATCATCCCGCCGATACTAATAATGATCATTTGCAAACGTCTATGGCATGTCAAGAGGCGATTCGCCTTTTTCAACGTAGACCGGAGATTAAACGCGTGAAGGAATTTTGGTATATGGAAGTTCCGTCATGTTCAGAATGGGCCATTAACGGTGCTATGAATTTGTTTCGTCCAAATTGCTATGTAGAAGTAGGAAAAGAGGGAATCGATGCTAAAATAAAGGCACTATCAATGTATAGAGGAGTGATGCGCCCTTATCCACATCCACGCTCTGTTGAATATATCTGTGGATTAGCATCGGTCAGAGGTAGCCAATGGGGAGTGAATTATGCGGAAGCATTTGAGGTGGCATTACGCACTTATTAATCTAAATGGTAACTATATAATTTCCTTGCAGTGTGAGTTTTCATTAAATGGTAGAATATCTCTAAAATAAGCCCTTATAAGCATTATAATTGTTTATAAGGAGCTTTGTTGTAAGGCAGACTAAATAATATACTTTAAAGGATAGGTTATAAAATTGGTAGCAGAGAGTTTGGCAATTAGGACAAATTTTGATACAATCAAAAAAATGTTTTTGTTCAAATTGTAGGATTTTTTGGCCTTTTTGTTAATTGGGAATTGAAAATATTGCTTCTTATGTTGTATTATTTCTATCTTTGCACCCCGAATTTTTAAATTATAAACAGACATGAAAAAAATTGTTGCAAGTTTGGTATTGTGCATGGCTGTTATTGCAGCTAATGCGCAGAAAGCAGTAGAAGGAAACAAGTTTACAGATAATTGGTCGGTAGGCTTTAATGCTGGTGGAACTACTCCGCTTACTCATAGCGCTTTTTTCAAAAATATGCGGGCTGTATTGGGAGTAGGACTGGACAAGCAGGTAACTCCGGTATTAGGTTTGGGATTTGAAGCAATGACAAGCATCAATACTACGCCAAGTCGGACAGCATTTGATAATACGAACCTGAGTGTGCTGGGTACATTGAACTTAAGCAATCTGTTTGGCGGTTATGCCGGTGCACCGAGACTTTTTGAGGTAGAGACTGTTGCCGGTATCGGTTGGCTGCATTATGCTGTAAATGGTGAAAGTGACCTTAACAGTATGTCAAGCAAATTGGGACTTAACTTCAACTTCAATCTGGGAGAAGAGAAAGCATGGACTTTGGCTTTCAAACCGGCTTTGGTATATGACATGAGTGCAGACGGAACTGACAATGTATGTTTCAATGCCAATCGTGCCGCATGGGAGTTTACAGCCGGATTGAAGTATCACTTCAGTTGCAGTAACGGTAAACATTACTTCACCATTGTGAAACCGTATAATCAATCGGAAATAGATGCTTTGAATGATCAAATCAACAATATGCGCCGGGAAGCTGATGATAATGCTGCTGCGTTGAAGAATGCCAACCAGAAAGCTGCTGATTTGGAAAAAGCACTGAATGATTGTAAAAATCAGGCTCCGAAAGTAATTACAGAGACTGTTACCAACAATAAGAAGACTTTGGAATCTGTTGTTACATTCCGTCAAGGCGGTACTTCTGTAGAGTCTTCACAAACTCCTAATGTAGAGCGTATCGCTACTTATTTGAAGAATCATAAAAATGCAACCGTATCTATCAAGGGATATGCTTCTCCGGAAGGAAATGCTGATGTAAATGCTCGTATCGCTAAACAACGTGCAGAATCAGTGAAGAATATGCTTATCAACAGATACAAGATTGCTGCAAATCGTATAACTGCCGAAGGTCAGGGTGTAGGTAATATGTTTGAAGAACCTGATTGGAACCGCGTCAGCATCTGTACAATCAATGAAGATTAATTTGCATCTGTCTATAATAGACAACTAATCAACGGTATCATAATCTATTTTCAGAAAACAGCTCCAATGGGGCTGTTTTCTTTGTTTATACCTGTGTTTTTGCTAATTATTTCAAAACTTATAAACGAAAAAACGTATATTTGCATATGGCTTCTAAAAAAGAATAGAATGGAACAAATGCGCAAATTGCCAATAGGCATACAAACTTTTGAGAAACTACGTGAAGAAAACTACCTTTATGTAGATAAGACTGCATTGGTTTACAAAATGGTAACGACCGGCAAACCTTATTTTCTGAGCCGCCCGCGCCGTTTCGGTAAAAGCCTGCTCCTTTCGACACTCGAAGCCTATTTCCTCGGACGGAAAGACCTGTTCAAGGGACTGGCTATCGAACAACTGGAGAAAGAATGGAAAGTGTATCCGGTGCTTCATCTGAGTCTCAATGCGAAATTCTACGAAACGAAAGAGAGCCTGGAACAAATACTGGATGATCACCTGGTTGCTTGGGAAGATAAATATGAAATCACAAAAAAGAAGGAATCAACTAATTACGAAGGTCGTTTCATGCAAATCATCCAACAAGCCTGTGAGAAAACAGGGGAGAAGGTAGTCGTTCTGATCGACGAATACGATAAACCTCTGTTACGTACATTATTTAATGATGACCTGCACAACGTTTACCGCGAAATGCTGACCGGCTTTTACACCGTCCTGAAAGATGCTGACCGCTACCTGCGTTTTGTATTTATCACCGGAGTGACAAAGTTCTCGCAACTGGGTATTTTCAGTAATCTGAACCAACTGATGGATATCAGTATGGCTCCTGCTTACGCAACGATTTGCGGTATGACAAAGGTAGAAATCGAACGCGACTTTCAACCCGAGCTGGCTGCCCTTGCCGCCAGGAACAAGCTGACATACGAACAAACAGTAAATGAAATGACGAAACGTTATGACGGATATCATTTCTCGGAATTCCTGGCGGACGGTATCTATAATCCTTTTAGCGTACTGAATGCACTGGTTCAAGAACGTTTCAGCAGTTACTGGTTCGCAACAGGAACCCCTACGATGCTGGTCGATATGCTGAAAAAGACAGACTACGATCTGCGCCAACTGGACGGCATAGAAGTGCCGGCAGCTGCACTGACCGACTACCGGGCGGATTTTCAGAACCCGGTGCCGATCATTTATCAGAGTGGGTATCTGACGATCAAAGATTATGATTCAGAATTCAACTTTTTCCGTCTTGGCTATCCGAATGCCGAAGTGGAATATGGATGGTTGAATTTCATTACTCCATATTATACACCCTTATCGGAATCCATTGCACCGTTTTATATCGGTAAGTTTTGGGATGAGTTGCGTGCCGGTGATGTCGATGCATTTATGGAACGGCTGCGTGCTTTCTTTGCAGACATTCCCTATGAACTGAACGACCGGACCGAACAGCATTACCAGATAATCTTCTATCTGGTCTTCAAACTGTTGGGGCAATATGTAGAAGCCGAAGTTCGCAGTGCCCGAGGTCGTGCGGATGCAGTGGTAAAAACAACCGGCTACATCTACGTATTCGAATTCAAAGTAGACGGTACTCCTGAAGAAGCGTTGGCACAGATCAATAGTAAGCAGTATGCGATTCCTTATCAGGCAGATCATCGGAAAGTTATCAAAGTGGGAGTTAATTTCGACAGTAGTATGCGAACTATTGGAGAATGGATCATTGAAAACTAGGGAATGATCTTACATATTCCTACATATTTCCACATATTCCGGTATAATTCGGTATAATCCGTTTTAATCCGGCATAATCCGGTGTAGTCCGGCGCAATCCGGCAAGTCGTCAACGTGTTGTCGTATCTTTGTTTCATCAACAGAAAGGGAGAATGTACTTCTTTTCGTAGAAACAATTTTTAAATATGGCAACAGTTACAGTTGTGCGCTATAAGCGCAGAAAACGGCTCGGTGATGATAAATCACCGATGATGTATCTTCTCAAGCCCAAGGCTGGGGAGTCGAAAATCTATTCAATTGATTCACTGGCACAGGAAATCGAGTCTATCGGGTCGCTTTCGGTGGAAGACGTGTCGCACGTCATGAAATCTTTCGTCCGTGCGATGAAAAAAGTGCTTGTGGCAGGGAATAAGGTGAAAGTGGATGGACTGGGTATTTTTTATACCACGCTGACCTGTCCGGGTGTGGAACAGGAAAA
>OHSF01001332.1_pt1 | contig 10933 bp, 4 predicted proteins | sample 1578551 | NCBI WGS metagenome assembly OHSF01 (sample SAMEA3879601, study PRJEB24766) | human gut metagenome | biome: human-associated habitat; feature: feces | place: USA | collected 1985/1987
TGCCAAGGAGTACGTATCCATTCTTCTTCCCAGTTGTCCAAATCACCGCGTTGCTTGGAGAAATAGAGCTTTAGGCGCGGAATATAGTAATCTTTGATCAATCCGCTCCAAAAACGTGCTGCATAATCCTCCTGGAATCCTCCCCAAGTGGTAATCAGCCGTTTGGCATTTGCTTCATAAGCATCTTTTTCCGCAGGTGTAGTACCGCTATTTCTGGCCAGTTCCACCCATTCCTCCAAACGGTAGAGCGGGTGAGAAGCCAGCAATTTATCAACGTTTAGCAGCAGGTCGATAGCTTGATTTAAATGTTGATGTGCGGCAACCGGCTTTCCGGCGGTATCTTCAGTCAGTGCTTGCTTGTAAAGTTTGTCAGCTTGGGCAGCGATGTAATAGGAAGCAAATTCAATGGCATCGTTGACGTAGAGTTTGGAACGATTTAAGCTGTCTGCACTTGCCAAGAATAATTCTATTCCGTGCAGGAAATCGTCGCTTACGTCTATCTTACTGATACGCCGTTGATCCGGAATTACCGTTTGCCAAGTGAAACGGGGATAGGAATACAGCGAACTGTATGCTGTCTTTCTGAATAGCTCCCAGGCATTTTTCATACTTTCCGGATAGGCACCGTAACGGGCCGTGCAATATGAAGGCATCCATTGCTCCGGATCGATTGCCTGATCGGTCCATCCCATATCTGCCAGTAGCTCGTAGACCACTTCGTTATTTTCGAGCCCTTCGGGTGCTGAGCCAAAACCGATCAGGTTTCCGTGAGAAGGGGCTTTCAGTGCTTCGGCTGAGGAGGTGGCATACATCTGTAAATCGCCTGTCAAAGGTGTTTTTCCTCCGAAATTAGGCACATAGCTGAATATCCATTTCTTTCCGTAGAAACCATCATGTACTTTCCAGGTCTGTTCGGTTCCCCAGACCCATTTCGGGTAATCGTTACCTAAATCGATGATGATCATTTTATCATCCGGGACGTGGCTTAATAATGCTTGCAGGCTTGCTTTGTCCCAGAAATCATGTTGATAGCCGAATGTCCAGCCTTGGGTCACCCAGATGGCATCCGGATTTCCTGCCGTGATGGAGCGATAGATAGATTCTCCGTATTGGGCCAGTAATTTATGTTTTCCTTCCACGTCGTCTTTTGCAACAGGAAGTTCCATCTCGTTGAAGCTGTCCGAGAGATAATAAGTGTTTTTTCCGAATTCCTTTTCCCACTCCTTGACGAACCGTTTTCCGATTTCTTCAAAGAAAGGAGAATCCGGAGGGAGCACGTAGGCATTGAATTTATCATCGAAACCACCCCATTTCAGGTGTTTGAACTTTATATCGGGATGCTTTTCGGCAAAAGCCATCGGCACGAAACCTGCAAAGGCCGGTGCTATCGGCTGCATTCCCAATTCGCGCATGCGGTTAATGATCTGATGTTGTAATTCAATCTGGCTTTTCTGCCATTCGTCGGACAGAGGTCCGTCCCAAGTATTCAGATTTCCCATGCGATGCCAAGGGAGGTGTGCCGGAGCAGTGAAAAATTCTCTGGTTTCTTCTTTTGTCAATCCCATTTGCAGCCATACTCGTTCGGCAATGGCTTCGCTGGCAACAGTGGCCAACGGCATGTTTACTCCTCGGAGTGCCATCCAGTCTATTTCGTTTTCCCAGCGCGCCCAGTCCCAGTAGGGAGTGGTGTATCCGTAGGTACAGACATTCAGGAAATACCGGAAGTCGTAAGGCGTGGTTTGTTTTCTTAATGAATAATCGGGCCATAAAGAGGGAAGTTCCAAATGTTCGCCACTCCAAGTCTTCATACTATGGCATGCTTCTCTCAGATAGGTGTGAAAAGCATAGCAAAGTGCTACTGTGCTACTTCCTTTGAGGGTTAGTTTTCCTTCTTTTGCTTCTATTTCAAAGGTTTCTTTCCCGTCAACGGGATTTATCTGTTGAAAACTAATACCATTTACTTTTTCTCCAATTTGCCGTTCGATGACGTGTTTGGCAGGAGTTACAATATCGGCGGAACCGGAAGTATCGGTGCAGGCGCCCGTAAAAAATACCCAGGCAATAGAAAAACAGGTAAGAAAGAAGCTTCTCATACAATTAGATTTTCAAAATTAATAAAGAGAGCCGGCAACCAAAGACATTAGGGGAATCTCCCCGGTTGCCGGCTGAAAAATGATAGTTGGATTGTGTTAAGATTACATTACTTCATGACTAATTTGGCCGTAACATTGTTCACTTTAGCAACGTAGATGCCTTTATCTATATTTAAAGTGGTTGAAGCATCTTTCTGAATAGTACCTTCGTATACTTGTTTGCCGGTCAAGTCGTAAACAGATACGGACACAGTACCTTCGAAACCATCTACGAACAGTTGGTTACCATCATTCCAGATTTTAATACTTGACTTTTGGGCTGCCGGGTTCCATAGGCCGGTTGCACTTCCATATTCTACAGCACCGATGGCGGGAGTAGCCGGGCGGGCAGTACCTAATTGGTCTGTTGTAGGAATCGTTACTCCTGCATAGCTGGCTGTTCCTTTGGCTATTGCAATACTGTTTTCACAAAGAGAAGCGATAGGTGTGGCATCATTACTCCGATCCGTTCCAGATTACCACGGACTTTTCCTTCTTTAAATGCAAGCTGGGCTCCATACTTCATCTCCTTCAATATCGGGAAATACTGTGTTATCCAATTTGTACAATGAAGTAAACAGCTTGCTGGTTGCGAAATCAGTAACCTTGATATTGGAGTTATCAAACAGGGCAGAGTGGTCTACATTGTTTAACTGGGTATCGTCTGCGGTAGCATAAGTCGCTCCATAAACACAGTTCTTTAATTCCCAATCATAGTTTCTTACGATTTCAACGCCGTCTTTTTTGTCTCCTTTCCAGAAACCTAAATCAGTAGGAACGAAATAAGCTCCATCAACCAACCCACCTGTATTTCCGGCAATAATGGTATTTACCAATACCAGTTTTGAAGAACAATCAGTATTGGAACATACGAAAATACCGCCACCTAAATTCTTGGTTGAGTAATTGGCTGTGATGGTGCTATTGATAATTTTTACACCGTCAAGTGGTTTTGATACATCACGTGAGTAGATATAAATAGCACCGGCACGGTTTCCGGCATAATTGTTCACAAATGTACTGTTTGTTATTGTCAATGCAAATGCTGATTCGTTTTTACCATTGGTGCTATACATATAAATGGCACCTCCGGAAGCCGAACTATTGTTGTTTTTGAATGTAGAGTTTTCAATAGTCACTTTGGCATTATTATAAATGCGGATACAGCCTCCATCACCTGTTGCCGAGTTACCGTCGAAAAGACAGTTCTTTATAGAGCAGGTTACATCCTGACTTACTCCTAATACGCCACCCGAACTACTGTGCATATTCTTGATAAAGTCACAATCTTGGATATTTAGGTTGGCTCCTGTCTGTACGAATAATGCTTGAGCTTTATTTTTCCCTGTAAAGACGCAATTTTTAATCATAATCGTGCAAGCTCCTTTCATTGATAATGTTTGCTTGGCACCGGTAAATTTTATTTTGTTTCCGGTAGCTTGGTTCATACCATCGATAGTCAATGATTTGGAATCTATGGTGACAGCATCAAATTCTTCAATGTCATCCGTTGCAAGATTAAACTTGATAACATCGTCAGTTTGTGCACTTGCCATTATGTTAGGGAAAGAACCTTCTACTGAAGGGTCGCCACTGGCACTTGTCACCGTAAGGTCTGCTGCAAACATATTACATGTTGCTAAACTTAATATTGCCGAAAGTAAAATTTGTTTTTTCATAACAATACAATTTTAATTGATTAATAAATGATATATCAGATAAAAGTTCCAAAGTTCGATTTTATAACACCAGCTTATGTGTATAGATCTCATTACCGTTTCTCAACCATAGCAAAACAATCTTTGATTTTTGGTTGTAAATAGGTAATTTGTCTCCATCTTGGATATAGGTATCGAAAATGATTTCTCCGGTGATTGAGTACATTAGCTATTCCTTCAATTCCTGTTATACGATAATTGTTACCGTCTTTTACAATCTCTATATTGTTTTTCTCATCCGTTATCGGTTTATTACCGGTAGCGTTTGATAAGTCGATTTTTACATAGACAGGTAAATGGTCTGAGACTGCTGTGAGGTCGATTTCACTCTGATCAGCAATTCCGGTTTCTACAACACGATAGGATGTGGAAGATTGGTTGTGACCTAAGATAAAGTCAATACAGTCTGCCGGAGCCGTAGACGGATAGGTGAACTGTTTGGTATTATTTAAGATAGAAAATCCATTATTTTTGAATGTAACCATCGCCCGGTAAGTCTCTTTTATGTTAAGATCACCTCCTAAAAAAACAGGTTTACTGACACTTTTTGCAAATTTGATGATATAGTCGGTTGCTACATCTCGGTCTTCTGCATTCAGAGAGTAATGGGTAGATAGGAAATAATAATCGGGAAATTCTGCAATTATGATTCCACGATTGTCATCCGGATCGGGTTTTGCCGTTCCTCCTCCTGTTCCTTTAGGAATAAGATGGGTTTTTACTCCAAGCGGTTCTTCTTTGCTTAATAAGGCGATACCGTAGTAGGTATTGTGAGTAATTAAAAAACGGGATTTCATTCCGGTTTTAGTACCCAATTGTTCGGCACAGTCTTTCACAAATCTTTGATCTACTTCTTGGATGGCTACTACATCGGGAGTTACACTTTTGATGACAGATGCAATTTTATCTACCTGACGCGAGTTGATGATGGTGTGCCCTTGAATATTATAGGTCATCATCGTCAGTTGTTTTCCCGAATCGTCTGCATGTGCCTGAATCAATCCATAACAGAGACTTATGGCAGTCACCAATAGGCAGCGTAAAGCGGTATTGAGTCTATTCATACTGTTAATTATTTAGTTTCTCTTATTAATTCTAATTCTGTGATAATAGGTAAATGGTCTGATAACAGCGATTGTATGGATTGAGTACGAACAACACGCCAAGCGTTTTTAGGATATCCGAAGAGATAATCAATTTTTATAGATGGTTTATGGGATGGAAAAGTAAGATCGTCATTTGTCAGTAAATTCCAACCGGCCATTCCTCTTTGTATCGTTTTGGAGTCTGGGCGTGCGTTGAAATCACCTCCTAAGATGACAGGGTAAGGCGATTGCATCAATGTTTCCGTAATCTTTTGTATCTGTAAAAAACGGGTATCTTCTGAAAAATAATCCAGATGCGTGCAGGCAAAAGTAATTGTATCGGTACCGTTTACTTCGAAAGTACCTTGAAGCATCACCCTTTGTTCTTTTTCCTGTGGGCGAGGTAACATCATTTTCTCTACTCTGAAATACGGATGTTTGGAAAGCATTCCTATACCGTAATATCCATTTTTATAAGTAATTGATTTTCCGTACAAAGGATACATTCCGGTGCGGTATCCTAACTCTGTAATGAAATCTTTTCCATTCTGTCTGGGGGCTCTTTCACGGTAGGTTTTACTGTCAACTTCTTGTAAAGCGACAAAGTCCGGTTGGAAAGCTTTGATGTGTTCGGCTATTTGTTCCAGAGAGGCCAGCTCACCAAAACGGAGATTATAAGTCATGACACGGATGCGCAATGTGTCTTGTTTTTGAGCGAAAGCCCAATTACCCCCAAAGATTGAAAGTAATGTTATTAATAGAAACTTTTTCATTTTGTTTATTTTAGTTTTTCGTATCCTCATCCGAATCGTTTCCGCCATTCCCGGAAGTTTCCGGAGCATTCTCTTCTGTTCCGCAGGAACAGAAGAGAGCCATCAGAGTGAATATGGACAGGTATATATTCTTATGTCTCATGATATTGTTTTTTTACCAACCTGGATTTTGTCCTAACGATGGGTTTTTTAATCTTTCCTGATAGGGGACAGGCCATAGATAATGCTTGCTTTCATCAAAATTACGTGAACCGCCTTCGGCAGTAGATTTATCATAAACCACATCACCGAACTCATCTACAATCGGGTTATCCTGATCGTCCACGTACGGACAGCCACCCAATTCATTCATACATACCTCCAAGCTGGGGCAAGTAATAGCACGGCCGAGGCGGAAACCTTCTTTCCAGCGCAGAATATCAAAGTACCGCATACCGTCGAATGACATTTCAATTCGTCTTTCACGTCTTAATTCTGTTTTTAAATCCATATTCCATGCTTCCAGTTCAGAGAGTTTCATCGGATGCATTCCTACCCTGTTACGCAGGCGATTGATCGTTTCATCGATTTGGTCTTGGGTTAAAGTTTCTCCTTGCTGGTTAAATAAGGCTTCTGCATAAATAAGGATAATTTCCGGATAACGAATTACGTTGATGTTATTGTGATCTTGGTCTGTCAGACCGGCCAACTCCGGAGAATTATATTTTTTGAAATAAAATCCGGTCTTTGTATTGGCACCGTTATTATTGTTCCCTTGCAAGGAAGCAAAACGAGGTAAGCCGAAAGTTGCATTTACTCTGTTGCCGGCATCACCATCATCACCGCCGGGCCATGCATCTCCCGGGGTATAGAGGGTCATTTTCATACGTGGATCTCTATCTTTGAAGTAATCGGCATAATGTGTTACCGGATATTTTGATAGAGGGGAAACGGCAACATCGGTTCTTTTGTAATATTCCAAACCGGTAGTGGCAGGTTTGCCGTCTGTACAAAGAAATGCATCGACAAATGTTTTGGAAGCGTTCAAACGTATATAATTTACCGGTGTACAAGTATAATTTGTCATATTATTCATCCGGATATCTTTTACGTATAAGCTATAAATGATGGATTCTTTATTATCAGGATCATTTTCAGAATTTCCTTCCAAGTGATAAACCTTTTCATAGTCATATAAATCGTAAGGACTGTTATCCAAGATATATTTGGAGACCTTTTCCGCCAGTTCATATCTTTGATTTTGGAGAGCGATACGTGCCATCAGTGCCAAGGCTCCCCATCTGTCGATACGGCCTACATCTTGACCGGTCTGAATTTCCGGACTCAGTTTCTCGGCTGCCCACTTCAGATCTTCGATCATCCAATCGACGACCTCTTCTTTGGGATTACGGGGGCCATAAGCTTCTTCAGAACTGATAACCTTATCGATCAAAGGTACATCACCCCATACAGAAGTCAGCCAAAAGTACTGTAACGCCCGGATTACTTTCACTTCGGCCGCATACACGTCTTTTGTTTCTTGAGGGACATCTGCGGCATTATAATTATCTAAAAAGTTATTGCAATCAAAAATGTGGCCATAAATGTCTCTCCAATAATTGTAGAATGGAAAGTTGTCTTGCGCACTGCTGGTTCCTCCGCTCACTTTACTCAAGCCGGATGTCGGGTCTCCCCATACTACTGTTTCCGCACAAGCTTCACCCAGATTGATTATCAGGTCATATTGCAAACCTTCGTAACAGGGATACAAGGCAGCCCGCAGTTGGGCTTCCGTTTTCCAATATGTATCGTTGACCGCTTTGTCTAAAGGATATCTTTCCAAAAAATCACTGCAACTAAAAGTAGTCATCAGGCAGCAGCCTGCCAGAATATATTTTATTTTATTTTTCATGATGTTATTTCTTATTTGTTTAAGTTAGAATGTCAGATTCAATCCAAATACATATGTTCTTACCTGTGGATAAGTATCTCCGGAAGATTGTTGAACTTCGGGGTCGAAGCCGTCGAAATATTTGGTGACGGTAAACAAATTATCGGCAGAGACATAAGCTCTCAATCTGTTGATTCCAAATTTTCTCATCCATTTTTGTGGAAACGTATATCCTAATTGCACATTCTTTAAGCGGAGATATGCTGCATTTTCTATCCAGAAATCCGAGAATCTGCGATTGTGGGTCTGTGCATAATACATACGTGGATATGATGCGTTCGGATTTTCGGGAGTCCATCTGTCTAAATGAGACTTTTTGGGAACCGAGTAGTCGTTGATGAAACAATGTCTGGCTTCTTCACTTAAATAACCGTTTGCTTTGCCCACTCCTTGGAGGTAGAAAGAAAAGTCGATTCCTTTCCATTCCAGTTCTCCTTTGAATGAGTAAGAATATCGTGGAGTCTTGTCACCGATTATTTCTTTGTCGTAATCATCTATAATTCCGTCCGGTTTTCCATCCGGGCCACTGATGTCTTTGTATTTGATATCACCGGGCTGAACGGCAACACCGTCTTGTATCACCGGAAACTTCGGATTTACATAGTTGCCGAAACTGTCTTTTCCTTCAAAATCATCCACTTGTGCCAATCCGTCTGTTCTATACCCATAGTACGCATCAATCGGATCGCCTACTCTGCGAATTTGGTCTCCTAATACGGGGGCGCTCGAACCTAAATCTATAATTTTGTTTCTTGCATCGGATAAATTGAAGAATGCGCGGTATTTCACTTGACCTATTTGATCTCTCCAAGCTAAGTTTATTTCCCATCCTCTACTTTCTACTTCTCCTAAATTCTCCAATGGCAGGTAGTCACGGCTTGAGTCTTTTTGCCATTTTCCTATCACTAAAGGGAAAGAAGGACGTACCAAAGCATCCATGTTGTTTTTCTTGAACCAGTCGGCACTGACCGTTAGACGATTGTTAAAGAGGGCGAAGTCGACACCTATATTGAGCATGCGTATCGTTTCCCATTTTATGTTTTTGTTTCCTAAAGCGATTTGTTGAAAGCCAGTGTTCAACTGATTGCCGATAGGATAAGCTTTGTCTACGGATTCGATTGCTACTAAATATGGATAAAAATTATCACCTACATTCTGGTTACCTAATTCTCCCCATGAAGCACGTAGTTTGGCCATCTGCAAGACAGGGTCTGCAAAACTCATGAATTTTTCTTTAGAGAAATTCCATCCGGCAGAAAAGGAGGGAAAGCATCCCCATCTGTTATCTTTTGCAAAACGGGAAGTTCCATCGTAGCGGACATTGGCTTCGAGCAGATATTTTTCGTCATAATTGTAGTTTATACGGCCGAAGAAAGACCGGAGAGCCCATTCTTCCGCACTGCCCCCGTTGGTGATTTCATCTGTTCCGGCATCTATTACTTCAATTCCATCCAGCAACAGTACTTTTCTACCGGCACTTAATGTGTTGGTGTGTGCCCATTCCTGAGAAAAACCACCCAACAATTTGAAATCATGCAAATTGATGTTTTTCTGGTAAGTGGCAGTGGCATTCAAAGTTTGGGTCAATGTATTGATATGAGATTCACTGATTGAGTTCTTTCTTAATTTGTTTCCCGGGTCTTCCGTACCATCGGACATCCAGCGATTCATTGCCGGGACATATTTTTTGGTATCTCGGGTGTAATAGTTGGCGGCATATTGTCCGTTTAGGTACAGACCTTCTATTATTTTCAAAGAGGCGTTTACCTGTCCGTTGAAAGTACGTGAATTACGTTTATTATAACCGGAATTATAGGCAATGTCCACCGGATTCATCAATGAAGTATATGCGTAATGGTCGGTATCTACCCACTCTCCCTTTTCATTTTGTTCTTTCCATTTTACAGGAAGAAGGGGAGAGACACGCTGAACGGTTCGGAATACACCAGTCGTTCCGGATACACCGTTTTCCTGGCGATAAAAGTCTACGAAACTGATATTACCGTTTATTTTCAGGCGGTCATAGAGTTCTGTATTCATGCTTAGGCGGGCGTTATGTCTTTTTGAGGAGAACGGATCGCCTACGATAAGACCGTCCTGATTTAAATATCCGTATGACATGTAATAGCCGCTTTTTTCCGTACCACCACGGACACTGATATTGTGTCCTGTTTGCATTGCTGATTTTTTATATACTTCTTTTACCCAATCGGTGTTTGAATAGTCATTGGGAGAGTCGCCCCGATCGTATGCTTCGAATGCTTCATCTTGATATAGTTTACCAAAACCGGCAGCTATATACGCTTCATTAGCTAATTCCATATATTCCCGTCCGTTTACTAAGTCGGGTAATGCGGTCGGAGTCTGGAAGCCTACATAACCTGAATAACTTACTGTGGTTTTTTCTTTCTGATTACCTTGTTTGGTTGTCACCAAGATAACTCCGTTGGCAGCACGAGCACCGTAGATGGCAGAAGATGCTGCATCTTTCAATACGGATACGCTTTCTATATCATCGGGATTCAACAGGTTTAAATCTCCGCCGGCAATTCCGTCGATCAGGATGAGAGGATCGGTTTTGCTGTTCAATGTACTGATACCACGGACTACGATCGACATTTTATCATTGCCCGGTTGGCCGGAAGGCTGTACGATGGATACACCGGGCAACATACCTTGTAAGCCACTACCTACATTGGTAATTGGGCGGCTGGATAGCTCATCGCCTTTTACGGCAGATACAGCTCCTGTCAGGTTTACTTTTTTCTGGCTGCCGTATCCGACAACGACTACCTCATCCAACGCCTGAGTATCTTCCTCCAAAATAACAGTCAATACTGTATTGTTCCCCACTTTTACTTCTTTAGGACGATAACCTATATAAGAAATCTCAAGAGTCGAACCTTCCGGCACTTCTATATCAAAATTACCATCCAGATCAGAAATTACTCCATTTACGGTTCCTATCTGAACAATATTTGCTCCTATAACAGGTTCGCCATTCGCATCTGTTACGGAACCTTTCACTGACTTATTTTTACCAGTACTCGTATTTTGAGGCTCAGACTCGGCAAGAACTACCTGAGTATCCCCTTTTATAGTATAAGAAACAGGAATCTGCCCCACAATCTGTCCCATCACGGCTTCAATACCCTGATCGTTCACTTCAACGGTAATCGGAGTAGTCATACCAGGAAGTCCTTTCTTATAGAAAAACCGGTATTTGCTCACCTTTTCAATTTGCTTCACCACTTCCGAAGCGGGTTTGTCTTTGATATGTATGGTTATCTGAGCG
>OHSF01001336.1_pt1 | contig 10920 bp, 6 predicted proteins | sample 1578551 | NCBI WGS metagenome assembly OHSF01 (sample SAMEA3879601, study PRJEB24766) | human gut metagenome | biome: human-associated habitat; feature: feces | place: USA | collected 1985/1987
CTTGCATCTAGCACTGCTTATTTTCACGCTTATAGTAGCGGCCTATGTAATCACAGGAGGTATTAAAGGCGTGTTATATACGGATGCTTTGCAAGCCGTCATCATGTTCGCCTGCATGCTGTTCTTGCTATTCTGGTTCTATCGGGTGATGGATATGGGCTTTATCGAAGCCAACCGGAAACTGACGGAAATCGCCCCGCTTGTTCCTGAACGGTTTAAGGAGGTAGGACACCAAGGATGGACAGCCATGCCTGTGACTGGGTCTCCGCAATGGTACACCCTCGTAACCTCGCTGATCTTGGGAGTCGGCATCGGTTGCCTTGCCCAACCTCAGTTGGTCGTACGTTTTATGATGGTGGAAAGCACCAAGCAACTCAACAGGGGCGTATTGATCGGCTGCGTATTCTTGATTGTCACGGTAGGGGCGATTTATCACGTGGGAGCCTTGTCTAATTTGTTTTTCCTCAAGACGGAAGGTGTAGTCGCCTCCGAGGCGGTAAAAGATATGGACAAGATCATCCCCCTATTTATCAATAAAGCGATGCCGGAGTGGTTCGGGGCGGTTTTCATGCTTTGTATTCTCTCTGCCAGTATGTCTACCCTTAGCGCACAATTTCATACCATGGGAGCGGCTTTCGGGGCAGACGCATTCCCCAAACTAGGACGTAGCAAAAATCCGAACTCTACATTAGGTGTACGTATCGGCGTGCTATGCTCTATCTTGGTCAGCTACGTTATCTGCTATACGCTAAGTGCGAGTATTATCGCACGAGGCACCGCCTTGTTCATGGGTATTTGCGCGGCTACATTCCTACCTACCTATTTCTGCTCGCTATATTGGAAAGGGGCTACCCGGCAAGGGGCCTTGGCCAGCTTATGGGTAGGAGGCTTGGCCAGTTTATTCGCCATGTTGTTCCTTCATAAGGCGGAAGCGGCTCCGGTAGGACTTTGCAAGGCTTTATTCGGACAAGACGTCTTGATCGATGTATATCCGTGGCATGCGATAGATCCGATCTTATTTGCTTTGCCATTATCGGCGATAACGATTGTTTTTGGTTAGCCTAACGACTCAAAAGAAGGCTTTTTAGCTTTTCTTATGAACCTCAAAACACTAATTAGCATTTATTCTATTGACAGATATATAGAAAACAGTACATTTGCATTGTGGTTTTTTCATAATAGTATTAGATTTAAGGTTAACAAAGTTGGTTAGGGGTTGCCGGGAGGCAATCCTTAATTGTTTTATAGAGGTCTAGATATGATTAAATACATTTTTCTACTATTCATACTTTGTTGCTCCGGTTGCCGGCACGCACAAACGGAAGATACCGTAATCAAGGTTTCGGTACTTCGTGGTCCATCCGTTATCGCATTCGCCGATTGGCTTGAGAATCCTCCAATTATAGATAACAAGAAAGTACAAGTAAAAGTGGTAGACTCGCCCGATCTGGCGCAAGCCTTACTGATCAAGCAGGAGACCGACATAGCCGTACTCCCCATGATCAATGCGGCGAACTTGTACAATAAAGGGATCAAGATCAAACTAGCGGGGTGCCCGATCTGGGGAACCCTTTACCTCGTTGAGAAAACTCCCTTGAAAGAACCGGCATTGTATGTATTCGGCAACGGTACGACTCCCGATATCCTTACCCGGTACTATCTCGGCCGCCAACGATTAGATTATCCTTTGAATTACGCCTTCAATACCGCCGGGGAAATCACCCAAGGCATCTTAGCCGGAAAAGTAAATCGTGCCGTGCTCGGGGAACCGTTTCTAAGCATCGCTTTACGGAAAGACAGCAGCTTACGAATAACTGCGGACTTAAATCACTTAACAGACAGCGATACCCTCGGATTCGCCCAAACAGCGGTCGTATACACCCCGACGATGGAGAAATATCGTATCGCTTTTGAGGATGCCTTACGAGCCTCCTGCCAAAAAGCCGTACGATATCCGAAAGAGACCATCCATTCTTTGGAAGAACATGGAATCTTCGCCCAAGGGGCCTTAACTCCTAAGAGTATCGAGCGATGTAAAATCCATTATTTATCAGCTATCGAGGCGAAAGACGCCGTCATGGGTTTCCTACGTCTCATCGAACAGTATGAACCCAAGGCCGTCGGCGGGAGGCTTCCCGGTGCCGGATTTATCCCCGAAAAACAATGAGATTGCGAAAAACAATCACTACAATAGTCGCTACCGCTATCCTCTTGGCGGGATGGCAACTATTCGCCGTTATAGCCAACCAACCGGAGCTGATACCTTCACTTCCCCGACTCGTACGGACACTTTGCGAATGGCTCGTCTCCGGTAGTTTCTATCAGTCGGTCGGAGCTACTATACTCCGGGGAGTCTTAGGCATGTCGATCTCATTCGTTTGTGCGATAGGGATGGCCGGGTTATTCGCCCGTTTTGAGTGGGTGTATGAATTATTCAGACCTCTGCTTGCCATCATGCGCTCGATCCCGGTCATATCCTTCATACTTTTGGCGCTTATATTCCTAAATCCGGAAAGCATCCCTTTGATGATCGCCTTTCTCACCATGTTCCCGCTACTAACAGAGAATCTGACACGGGGAATCCTCGATCTACGTCCGGGTTTATCCATTATGGCACGTCAGTTCCATATCAAACGTTCCAATGTCTTATTCCAGATCATCTATCCGCAGCTAAAGCCATTCTTATATAGCGGGCTTGCCTCCGCCGCCGGATTCGGCTGGCGTGCGATCATTATGGGAGAAGTCCTGTCGCAATGCGCATTCGGAATCGGAAGCGAGATGAAAAGGGCGCAAAACTTTATCGCTGTCCCTGAGCTACTCGCTTGGACAATCGTGGCGGTATTCATCAGTTTCTTTTTTGACAAAGGAATTAGCAAAGTCGCTGATATCACCCCTAAAATATCTTTCGCGAATGAGGATCAGACCATCCCGACCCCTACATTATCAGTTTTAGACACGAAAGATATAAGTTACCAATACGGCATACAGCACTTTTCCCATTCCTTTCAAAAAGGGATTATTTATGGAATTAGCGCACCTTCAGGCAAAGGAAAAACAACGTTATTAAACCTAATCGGAGGTATCTTATTACCTACGGAAGGAGAGATACATCCCACAAGACACTTTGGAATCGCCACCATATTCCAACAACCGCAACTCCTGCCCCATCTAACCGCAGAAGAAAATATCATCCTCCCCCTCTCCTCTTTTCTCACGGAGGAAAAAGCCCGGCGAATTGCCCAAAAACACTTACAGGAAATGGAAATGGAGCCCTTCGGGAACCGATACCCCAAAGAGCTTAGTTACGGACAGCAACAACGTATCGCTATAGCGAGGGCATTGGCATACCCTTCTCCTCTCCTTTTGATGGACGAGCCGTTCAAAGGCTTGGATGAAGCCCTAAGCCATCGCATCATAGAACGAATACGAGAAATGCAAATGAAAGAAGAACGGATCATTCTTTTCACGTCACATAATCCGGATGAGATTCGGTTGTTGGCGGATGAGGTGATTTACCTATAAATTCCAACCAAACTTGAATGTCTTATTTCACTTTCATCGGTTGGCAAGGTATCGTAAACCAGAATGTAGAGCCCTTTCCCTCCTCCGACTCAACCTCGATTTTACCTTTCAACTTCTCAATAATCGTCTTGCAGATAGAAAGCCCTAATCCTGTACCTCCATATTTATAAGTAACATCCACATTTTCCTGTTCGAACGATTCGAAGATTTTATCATAGTTCTCCTCGGCTATACCACATCCCGTATCGATTACCTCGAAACGTAGGTAAACATTCTCTTGATCCTCACCTGTTTTAGATACCCGAAGTTTAATCATTCCCTTGGCCGGCGTAAATTTCAGCGCATTCGATAACAGGTTGGAGAGAACTTGATTCAAGCGCAAGGAGTCTCCTATAATCTGTACTTCCAGATCACTAGCCAATATCGTCTCATAGCTGATCCCTTTACTCTTGGCCTGCTCGCCATACAGATTTTCAAAGTCCTGCAAGAATGCCCGGAAATTAAAGCTCTCATGTCGAAGTTCCACTTTTCCGCTTTCTATCTTCGACATATCCAGCACGTCGTTAATGAGAGCGAGAAGATGCTTGGAAGACATGATTACTTTCTCAAGACAGTCCTTTATCTTATCGGTATTATCTATGTTTGCATGGCGATAGTACTCATACCTACAATTCCGTTCATCGGCGTACGGATCTCATGACTCATCCGGGAAAGAAACTCGCTCTTCGCCAAGTTAGCCGCCTCAGCCCGTTTCAGGTTGCCCTGTATCACGGTCGCTTTCATCCGGGCCCCTATAGCCAGCAGTAATGCCGTAAATAGCACCGACAAGACAAACATCACGATAAACATAAATTGTAAGGGATTCGCATATATAAAGTCCGTAAGAGAGAATTCACTCACGCCGATAGATTCCAGATTCCGATTGCGTATAACAGTCCTCTCGGACTCAGAAAGATTATTGATCGCCTTGTTGAGTACGGTTAATAAATCCGGGTCAACCGGGGTAGGTAACGCAAAACTTATCGCACTCTGATCATTGACCAATGTCACAGGAGCAAGATTGGTGAAATGATAACGCGAAATATCCTGTTCCATTTTAGAGGACAATCCATAGATAAAATCAGCCTCTCCGCTATTGACAGCGGCTAATGCCTCCTTAATGCCCGGATAGGACCGAATCTTCTCCGCAGATATGCCACTTGGAAATCGCTGACTTTCCACCAAAGCACCAACCAAACCCGGAGCGGGATAACTACAGGCTTTATTGCGTACTATGATATTGTTCGCACTCACATAAGAGGCTGAAAGCGCAAGCCCTAGCTGGGCCGCATCGTTCTCATCTCCCAAGAAAAAGCCTAAGATATCAGCTTTCCCTCGTTGTACCAGATGGACCGCATCACTATAATTCTTCGCATACACATACGAAAAATCCAAACCCGTAAAGTCCTTGATCTCATCCAATACATCCACCATGATACCGACATGGTTCTTCTGGGAGGTTTCTTTACAATAAAAAGGATACCAATTCTCCGGAACGGCTACCGTGATCGTTTTCCTTTTCTTGACATATTCCAGATCCCGGTCACTAAATTGGATATTTACAAGTCGGGCAGGAAAGTTAGCGGCATAACGCTCTGCCGCGAAATTTGGATTGGCATCCAAGATCCGTTCCAAAGCCATATTCAAACCATCCAATACTTCCTTATTACCCGGATTGGTTACGATATAATAGGGTTGAGAATTATATGTAGCGATCACCCGTACAGAATCGTGATTGTAAATAATGCCACTCAACAGCAAGTCTATCTCTCCATTCATTAAATAAAAATATAATCCCTCGTCGTTCTTCTGCATATCTTTCAAGCTGTAATATTGGAACTTACAGTCTAATCCGTTGATAGCCAAAAACTCCTTGAGGCGGCGAATATTTTCTTTCGCATTCTCATATACACCGATGGTTTTCCCGTTCATACTCTCCAAATTATAGCTATGGATAGTACGATCGTCAGAACGAGCAAGCAACAAAGAACGGCTATATCCCATATTGTAATCCGGATAAGCATAATATTTCTCTAAACCGGGTATATAATAGTTTCCACCCATCAATTCATACTGACCTGCGATAAATTCATTCAACACGGTTTGCCTATTCGTATCAATGTACTCGTATTCCCAACCGGTATATTTGGCAATCTCATTGAGATAGTCCACGAGCATACCATGATGACTACCGTCCTCCGCCGTCCAACTCATGCCTACCACCTGCGGAAAGGCAACCCGGAGCACACGTTTTTCACTTGTCCGTGCTAACGTAGACAAATGAAACGCCAGCATTATAAATACTAACAAACTTATAGTTATACCATGACCCACATATCTCAGAAGTAAATTCATTATAATGTATATCTTTTATTATCGGCTTTCCCGATGATAACAACCCCTAGACCTCTCCGCAAAACAACGGTTTATTTAGGATAATGCCTATTCATTCTGGTGAACAAAGCTTTTGCGTACCCCAAAACAGAGTACGCAAATATACTACTTTTTATATCACAGCGGATTATAAAATAATTGATTTTTAAAAGAAGATACTATAAAAACAGAAGGGACCGCCTCGAAGGTAAAACACCTCGAGGCAGTCCCTTTCCTAAATCCCAACAAACTTTTATCCCATCGAACTATTGATTACCTGTGTGGTTTTCTCAAAACTCTTCTTTAAGACCTCCTTTACATCCATGGTTTCCCAATATCCCTTATTAAAAAGCTCTACGGATAACCCACCCCGGAAACCGGAGTCGTATAGCAAAGGAAGTACCTTATTAAACGGGCAAATACCATCTCCCGGAAACACCCGATCCGAATCTCTCAACTCCGTACGAGGAGGCAACTCCGGATAATCGTTGATATGAAAAACCGGAAGGATCTTACCATTTATCAAGCGTAAACTATCAAAACTATTTCCTCCTCTGTACAAATGGTAGAAATCCAATAAGACAGAAGCCCGCGAATGCCCGGAGGCGATCGCTATCGCCATGGTATCCGATAATTGATTCAGAACCCCGGCTCCCCATAGTTCCAATATCGGAGTGACACCCATCTCATCCCCTAAATCCAGTATCGCCCGATAGCGTTCGGAATACTCTGGCAACCGTGTACGATCCAGTTGAGTAACTCCTTGAGCAGGAGCGGCGATAAATTTACCGCCCAATCCCGCTACCATCTCCATATCATGCCGCATTTGGTTTAGCCCTTCCTTCCGTTTCGAAGGATCATCGGCAAACCACGAGGCAAAACCGATCATATTCTCCAATAAAAGCCCGGAACCTTCCAGCTGACGCCTGAGTGTCTCATAAGTTCCCCCTTGCTTTACGAACGCATCCACATCACGGGTCCATAACTCAATTCCCTCAAAACCAGCCTCGGCACATAAGTCAATCTGTTTTTGAACAGGAAGTTTATAACCCGCTATCGTAGAGACATTGAGACAGACACGGAAAGGACGTTTCGAAGAGGATGCTTCGGGTGATGGCTCCTCTTTTTTCTTCGGAGCGCAAGAAGCCAAGCCTGCGAACGTACTGCCCAAAACCGCCAGACCGGTAGTCCGAAGCATATTACGTCTTGAAATCTTTTTCTCAAGCATAACACTCTCGTTTTAAATTAAACCTCCAAAGATTTACGGGCCTCCCGGTCCGGATCATTCCGAGCCTCACACGTATTATTCAAGATCATCACCTCTCCATTTTCTTCCGTGTATTTCGGCCAAGCGGGTAACTCTCCTCCGTTCGGATCTCCTGTCCGCATGAAATTCAACAAAGCGCCAGACATCTTATCTGACAACGCACGAGGTACCTTACCTCCACCCGTATGGGTAAACATCCGATCCGTATTTTTAAACCAGAAACAGATATCCGAGCAATGGAACGCACGCATACGGTTATTAAACAAGGGCGGACACCAGCCAAACCAAGCTACATACACAGGCTGGCCTTGCTTTAATTTTGCGTTAGCCGCCTCAACCACTCGTTGACGGGAAGACAAAATCATCGCCCAAAGCTCCATCGGAGTCTTATCCGGGAAATTCTTGGCGAAAGCCTTCACGATCGATTCCGCTTTATCACCATATTGACTTCTCAGTTTCTCGATCACACCGTCTTGAGTGATTTTTTCCAAGGCCGCATCCGCCCTGTTCGGGTTCCATTCATGGAAAGTCGTACAGAATATCATCGGGACGACAGGAGACTCCAAATGGCTCTCACCGGAGTAGAATACACCGGCCGGAATATTCCGGTCATCAGCAACAGGACCAAAAGTCCGTCTCATGCTAATCCCTTGATCTTCCCAGCACTTTTTACAAGCCCTATCCGCTATATCCAAATATTCCCGCCAAGGTATTCTTTGCAATTTATCCAGTTGGGAAGCGGTCAGCCCCGCTTCTCTCAAAATATATTCTCCCACCTTCCGGGTCATCACCTGATCGGAAGCTCCTACCGTAGATCCACTTAAAGCCACGGCTCTATGGACCAAACCTTTTGCCGCCGGCATAGCGGCTACCGTACAGACCTTAGAACCTCCTCCGGATTGTCCCATAACCGTTACGTTCCCGGGATCTCCACCGAAATTGGCGATATTATCATGTACCCATCGCAAGGCGGCAATAATATCTAACATCCCCACGTTTCCGGAATCCTTATACGCTTCTCCACCAACACCAGATAAGTCAGAGAAGCCAATCGGCCCCAACCGATGATTAATGGAACAGAATACGATATCTCCTTCCCGGCTTATATTCTCTCCATGATATCCATCCTGCTCGATCCCACTACCATTTGTAAAACCACCGCCATGCAGCCACACCAATACGGGACGTTTCTTACCATCCGCAATGCCCGGTGTCCATACATTTAAATATAAGCAATCCTCACTCACATCCCAGTAGTTCCAATGATCGGCAAAAGTTCCGTAATTATTGGGCCACCGGTTCTCCATACGTTGCGGCGCCGTATTCCCATAAAAAACCGCCGGTCTCACATCTGTCCACGGCTCTGGCTTTTGGGGAGGCATAAAGCGATTTTTTCCCGACGTATCAGCCCCATAAGGAACTCCCAAGAACGTATATACATGATTCAGCAGATATCCCTGCACCTTCCCATACTCTGTCTGGGCGATGGCGATATCGTCACCGATAAATAAAAACTGTCCATCCTCTCCTTCCTTGACGTTTTGTTTAAGGGAGGAATCCCCGGACGGGGCACATGAGGAAGCCGTTACCAAGCTTCCCATGCTTAAAGAGGCTGTGCCCAGTCCTAGGTTTTTCACGAATTGTCGTCTATCCATATGCATAAAAACACAACTATTAATATCCCGGATTCTGTTTCCAAGATTGGTTTTTCGTAATCTGATCGTATGGTATCGGGAATAAATCACGCGAATTATTATTCAAGGCTTCCTTAAATGTCCAGCAACCTTTAGCGAACTTATCCCAACGAACCAAGTCTTGACGACGCCAACCTTCCCACGCAAATTCACGGCCACGTTCATTGATCAACTCATCCAACGTTAATGTTTCCGGAGTATACACGGGTTGATTTGCCCTTTCACGTATTAACTGGAATGCAGGTTCCGCACACAAAGCTGATAAAGTAGCGGCATTACCACCTCTCAAAATAGCTTCAGCCTTCATATAATAGATATCGGCTAAACGATATAAAACAAAATCATTGTTCATATTACCAGTCATACCCAACTCATATTCATACTTCTGAATACGAGCGCCTTCCCAACGATAAGCGGCATTAATAGAAGATACCTCAATAGTCAATTCCAATTGTTTTCCCGGATTATCACCATCCTCAACAGGCTCTCCCGTGACCTTATCATAAATCAAACCGTAAATAAAAGTCGCCTTTTTCCGAGTATCGTCATCTTTATATAAAGCAAGGAAGTCCGGAGTAGCGCAACCTCCATTCCAACCACCGACATTGATGCCCCACATCTGGCGAGACTTGGGATGTCCGGAGAATTTATGGAAATGAAACTCGTAGTCTCCATTTGAATTGATACCATTTTGCATCGGTACCACGAAAATATTTTCTTTACAAGACTCATTCGCCACTTTAAATGGAGCGGAGAAATCAGATACGACCTCATAATATCCAGAGTTAATCACTTTATCGCAATACTCTATCACTTTATTCATATCGTCCTTATCGTAAGAAGAGGCCCCTTTGAACACCTTTGCGTTCAAATATAGTTTTGCCAACATCGTATAAGCCATCGATTTCGTACATCTTCCATAATTCTCGGCAGACGGAGCGTCATCCAAATATTCCATATTATCTAAGATACAATCTACGACTTTCTGATAAAGCTCAGGACGGCTTGTCTGAGGAGAAGCCGTGATTTCACTCTCATATGTATCGATATAAGGAACATTCCCGAATAAATCCAGTAAGATAGAATAATAGAAACATCTCAAGATGACAGTCTCCGCACGATATTTATTATAGATATCGACATCCATCTCCTCTTTATATGTATCCAAGTCGTAAACCACACGGTTACATGTCGTTATTCCAGAAAATACGGAAATCCACACATTATTCAATGCATCCAGATTGTATTGCCATTGATGACGATGGAAATCCTGCCATACCCCTCCGTCATACCAGTCATTACCCGGCGCACGAGTCGGAACAACACATTCATCCGAGGAAACAGTCTGCAACCCCCATACTCCCCAGTGATTCTGATAAGCCTGCAATTCCGCATAGGCAGCACCTACCGCTTGCGGAATCAAAGAAGGATCCGCATAAAAGTCATTTGATACCATTTGTCCCGTCGTATCTTCATCCATATCCGTACAAGAAGGAGCGATAGCCAAGAAACAAATCATTGACACTATATATATTAAACTATATTTTTTCATAACCTTCGATATTTAGAGTATCCATTAAAACATAACATTCAAACCAAGAATAAAAGAACGGCTAGCCGGATAATAACGAGTCCTCTCAATACCCATATTATCTAATCCTACCATATCAACCTCCGGGTCGATACCCTTATAGCCAGTGATCGTAAACAAGTTCTGACCAGTCAAGTACAAACGTAAGTTTTGCATGAAACCTAATTTCTTCACCGGTACATTATAACCCAATGTGATATTGTCCAACTTCACAAAAGAACCATCCTCCAAATAATAACTAGAGGCTTGAGCCGCATCTTGCAACGGGATATCCATTACCGAAGCCAACATATTCTTCTCCTTTCCAGCTACATTCCGATTCTCTAATGCCATACGGCTTACATTATATACATCATTGCCTACGACAGCACGGAATGTAAACGATAAATCGAAGTCACGATATTTAAACTCGTTAGTCCATCCTGCAATAAAAT
>OHSF01001338.1_pt1 | contig 10905 bp, 10 predicted proteins | sample 1578551 | NCBI WGS metagenome assembly OHSF01 (sample SAMEA3879601, study PRJEB24766) | human gut metagenome | biome: human-associated habitat; feature: feces | place: USA | collected 1985/1987
ATATCAAAAATCACAAGGAGATGCATGAATTAATCAGCGTTTCCCTAGTAGACTGCTAGATGTGTCATATAATTCTTTGGTAGCGTTGTTTTTTGCAACAACACCATTTTATAACAAAAAAATAACTGCGTCAGACGAAGATGATGGATATGTTTATGTTTTTTCATTAGATGAAATGTTTTGTCCTGTAGGGGATGGAATAAAAGATAATTATACTGCTTTAATTTCAGATGAATATGAGTGGTATTCAAAGACAACTCTGTTTAACCGAAACTTTAAGTTGATTGATCACATAAAAACAAATCCAAGAATAATTGCGCAGCAAGGAGCATTTATTCTTTTTCAAGGGATGGATGCACATTCAATTCCTTTAAATTTATATATAAGAATTAAAATTCATAAAAAGGCAAAACCACGTATTAGAAAACAACTTAAAGATTTATTTGGGATTCATATGGGAACGATTTATCCAGAAGAAAACAATTTGGTTGACGAGATTATTAGTAAAAGTAAGATTACAAATAGTATGCCATTTACTTTAGAAAATGAACTTCAATTAGTTTTCAAGTCTCTAGAAAATGATATAGATTGCTTGTTATGCCGTATATTATTGAATGATAATATCGATTTAATAGCAGAACTTGAACGGACGATATTTTGGTATAAGATGGGCTATTTAGAGTTATCTAGTTATATAAATAAGTTCGAAAATGATAAAGACGAAGAAAAAGAAATTATAGAAAGATTCAAAAAGAAATATAATCGATATATCGATATGACTATTTCTAAAATAATAAAAAAGCATGATGGAGTCTTTATAAACCGAAAAGAATTGTTAATATAGTGGGAGAATACAGAAGATATGAAATATGAGATGCTCGAGAGAAGAATTGAGATAGTAAAAAAGGTTGTAGAAGAAGAAAATGATTTGAGTCTTGGAATAACAGATGGTGAATTAGCTCAGTTGTTTGATGATGGAAAGAAGATAATTACATCATCTGATCTAAAAATTGGAGATTCAAAAAATATAATATTTTATGAGTCATTCAAAGCTATTGATGATATGCAACTAATGAATTTGATTATGTCATGCATTGATAAAGATCAATATAAGCAATTTCAAATTTTAATATTGGTGCATTCAGTTAAAGAAAAGATTCATATTTCTGATCTTTTAGATGAAAAATGTGAAAAGTTAAGAAAGGACAAAAAACTAAGTAAAGCATCTATAAAATGGGAAGTATATTTTGTTGGAATTGCAGGGGAAACAGATATACACATTGCGATAGATAGTGCAATAAGAATAAATGAGTATACACATGAAAAGAATGAAATAGAAGGACGCGTATATAACGCAAAATTATCCGATTTAGTAAAGTTATATGATAATTTGGGCGATGATTTGTTTAAGGATAATGTTCGAGAAAAGATAGAAGATGTTTTAGATGTTGATACGGAGATAAAAAATACACTAGAAAATCAACCGGAAGATTTCTGGTTTTTTAATAATGGTATTACGTTACTAGTAGAATCAGATAGTATTAAACAACGACGCGAGTATCAATTAGACATAAATATATCTAATAATTGTGGTGTGTCGGTAATAAATGGAGCACAAACAATATCTGTAGCAGCCATGTATTATTTAAATTTGTTTGAAACATTGGAAAATAAGATATTATCAGACAAAGAAAGAGAAGAATTTGAAGTAAAGAAAAAGCAAGCATTAGAAGCGAAAGTTTTATTAAAGGTGATAAAAAAAGATAGCTATAAAGAAGAGTTAAAAGACTTTTATAAGAATATAAGTGTATCTCTTAATCGCCAAAAAGCTATAAATGATGCAGATATACGATATACTGATTACCTAATTGAGGATATTAATAGTATTTCTGAGAAAAAGAAAGAACCATTTTTTAGAATTCAGAAAAGAAGTAGCAATAAACAAAGAAGATCTAGAGGCGAATACAAGATAGAAGATTTTGTTAAAATAACAGCAATATATTTGCTTCAAGAACCAGGGACAGCAAGATCTTCAAAAGGTAAATACTTGAGAATGGATTCACAATGGGAGCGTCTTAAAGTAAGTAGAAATGAAGAATTTGATGAAAAATTATTCTTAAAGAAATATAAGCCATTTGTTATTACAGAAAAACTGTTTCGCGGTTTGAATAAAAATATGACTATGTCTGCTAAGGAATGTAATAGTATAGAACTTCAAAATACATATAAATATGGAACTGAATTTTTAACTGCATATATTGTTTGGGTTGCAAACAAGAAACAAATAGAAGATTTTAGCTCATTTCCCGACGAACTTATTTGGGATGATAAACTAGTAGAAATAATTAAGAATGAGTTTGCAAAGGCTGTTATTGCATGCTTTAAGCGTGAAGAGATTGACAGTAATCTTTTTAAGAAGGATAAATCATATTTAGAATTAAGAGATTATCTGTCAAAACTGTTTGTATTAGACACCACAATTCAAAAGTTGTTTAGTGAGAATTAATGGTTTGTATTATAAAAATAACAAGAATGGCTATTTGCTTTTGTAAATGATGAAAAAATTTGTTTGCAGACAAAAGTGAAAGGAACGAAGATAATGGCAAAAGGGTTTATTTATATTATGACTAATCCAGCGTTAAAGGATATGGTCAAAATTGGATACGCAACAGATGTGGAAAGTAGAAGAAAGCAGCTGAGTACCACAGCACTTATTAGAAAGCAGTTAGAAAGTGTGCTTTCATGGAAAATCGGAATTGAAACAGATTTCTCAGTCAGTGTTGGAAAATCTGCAAAGTATATGTATAAGTGGCTTTCAAAGGAAGAGTATGATGCTTACCTTTCGACTTATTTCATGGGAACAGTGGAAGACGGCTGGAGAGCTGTATTTGCTATGACGGAGCTTTTCAGTGCGGTTGCACCGGGAGTCGCTGAAAAATTAGGATATGAGTACAGCTTTGAAGAAAAACAGAGTTGTATGGAATTTTTGGAGCATGTTAGAAACATGCCGGAGGATGCGGATGAATTTTAATCAGATAAATAAGGTAATGAACGCTCTTAATTTAGGAGAAGTGATAGGCGAACCTGTGGAAGTCAAAGGCGGTTTGTTGCATAAAATGTTTCGTGTCTGTACTTCAAGCGGAAGTTATGCTGTCAAAGTGCTAAATAGTGAAATTATGAAGCGTCCAACTGCATTGAAGAATACAATTAATTCAGAGAAGATAGCAGCGCTTTTTGCAAATAGTATTCCGGTAGTTGCGGCACTGACAGTAGACGGCAAGCAAATTCATGAAAGAGATGGATGTTATTATATGGTTTTCAATTGGATAGATGGAAAATCCATTTTTGCACCGGATATATACGAAATGCATTGTGCTAATATCGGAGATATATTGGGTAAAATGCATAGTCTAAATATTATCGTAAATGGTGTTGTTCCGGAAGAAGCAGAGACCTCTCTCTATGAGTGGGAAAAATATTTGCAACTGGCTAAAGGTCAAGGCATAACAGATAAAGCATGGATGGAGCAATACGAAAAATCACTTAACGACATTATAGAGTGGAACAAGCAGGTGTGCGAGGCACAGGAAGTTCTTGTGCAGAATCAGGTTATCAGTCACAGAGATTTAGACCCGAAAAATGTGATGTGGAACAATGATGATCCATTCCTTATTGATTGGGAAGCTGCTGGATATGTAAATCCCTATCAGGAACTTTTGGAAGTCATTAATTATTGGGCAGATGACGGCAAAGGGAACTTGGATAAAAGCTATTTTGATGCAATTGTAAAAGCGTATGGAAAGCATATGAACTTAGCAGATGTAGAATGGGATGAGGTACTGTCTGGAAGTTATATGGGAATGTTAGGTTGGCTTGAATATAATGTGAAACGCTCTGTCGGTATAGAAGTATCAGGTGATGAGGAAATTAAGGATGCAGAGCAACAAGTTGTGGGAACGATTAAGGAATTATATTGCTATCAGAAAAAAACAAAATTACTGAAGGAGTGGTTGAAGCATGATAGATGATTCAATCGAATACAGAAGCATCATTATGCGATGTGATCAAATTGAAAAAACTGCATATCGTAATTTGTCGTCTGACATGGAAATAGAGTTTTTCAAAGAAGGAATGGAAACTGTTTGGGCAGATGTGCAGAAGAGAGCAGGCGAATTTAAAGATGTTTCAGATACGGACATAATGTATTATTTTATGGAACGTTTTGGAGTCAGCAAAAGTGAATTATCCAAGAGATGTATTTTTTTGAAAGAAAAAGCTACGAGTAAATATATAGGAACTTGCATTGCATGGTTTGAACCCAAAGGAAAGCATAATGTCCCCGTGGTGCATTGGTTGGCTGTAGATGATGCTTATGCCGGAAAAGGCTATGCCAGAATGCTGATTACACAAGTGTTGGTAATTTTTGAGAAACTTGGGGAAGCGGATAGAATTTATTTACATACTCAGCCATGTTCGTATAGAGCAATTAAATTGTATAGCGATTTTGGTTTTTGCATGTGCAAGAAGGATACCTATGGAACAGCTATGAATGAATATGCGGAAGCGATTGAAATATTAAAGAAGCATATGACAGAGGAAGCATTTCATAAGCTGGTCCGGATGAGTGTGGAGTAGGGAAATACAGCCAAAGGATGTTTATATTAGGTGGTTGAAAAAATGATACTTATTTTTGATTATTTTGAAACAATAATACATAACAAGTCTATGGATTTTAATCGTGGACTTAAAACTATGTGGGAAAAATATTATAAAGATAAATGCACATTTGAAGAGATATCGGAATATGGCGAGGAACTGTTTCAGCATATGATGGAGGTACATAAACAAGGATTAGAATATGCTTTTGTAAAAGACGAACTCCCTAAATATGCGGAAAGATACGGTGGGGATATCATAAAAATGACAGTTGAAGAAGAGGCTGATTTTCTGATGAAATGTAACGAAATGGAAAATATGCCTTATATTCCTGAAGCACTTGCAGAGTTTGATAAAATGGGAATTCCTATGTATGTTTTATCGAATAGTGGATTCACAGCAGAAGCACTTTCGTTTGCTCTTGAAAAATTAGGTATACGAAAGTATTTCAAAGAGATATGGTCTAGTGCTAATTATGGAAAAATAAAACCAAGCAGAGAGTTTTTTGAGATGGCTATAGAACAGGTTTTATTAGATAATCCGGCAGAAAAAAGAGAAAATATTGTATTTGTAGGTGATACATATAATTCAGATGTAAGGGGGGCAAATGACGCAGGAATTGATGTAATATGGATAAATCATAAAGGCGAAAGAAATACGGAGAATTTGTCGGTTCATAGTATTAGTAATACAAGTGAGTTGATTGGAATTGTAAAATGATTACTGAAATGACAGAATTTTTTAATACAGAATACGATGCTTATTTTGAGGGTGGATGATGTTGTTTTTGGCATATTGCTATGCAATGGGATAAGTGATTTACAGGTGCTTTAGAGTAGTGGATAGAAAATTTAGTTAGGTGCTGCATGTTCAGAGGAGGTACGATTAATGAATAGATTTGAAAATGGCTTTGATTCTTACCAAAAAGCAATATTAGAATTAGAGAAAAGAAGTGAAGACGAATTTAAGCTAAAGGCTGTTATTATTAATTTTCATCATTCAATTGAAGTTCTGTTTAAACATATTCTTTATTCTAAAAGTAAATGCTTGATATATAGGGATATAAATAATTTGGTAAGTGAAGCTTTTGATAGAAAAATTGGAAAGAAAAATAATCAAAAGGAAAATGCGGAACATACAGTAAGTTTTGATGAAACCATTAGAAGAGTAATTGTTATTTTTGATGAACAGATTGATCCGTATGCTTATAATGGTTTTTTATATCTGAACAAACTAAGGAATGCATTAACACATAATGAAGTTGCATTATCGGTAGAAGAGGTAGAGCAAATCGTAGTAACACTTACGCCAATTGTTACTGCAATATTACAAAAGCATTTAAATGAAGAGGAAAAGAAAAGCTTTGATAATTTTGTTGAATCTGATAAGTATAAGAAAATATTGCAAAAGCTTATAGGTAATAACGTGGCATGGCGTATTACTATGATATCTAATTTGTTGGAGCTATACTCAAATAGAGATTATGAAAGTCTGTCCGGAAATGAAATCAGACATTTGGAATTAACTCTATCTCTATTGAATGTTATCGTAACCAAAGAAGATATGTTTTACAATATAGACGATGAATACTACATTACATATATGTCCTATCTTAAACAGGAAATTTGTGATTTGCTCGTTTTTAATGCTGAAAGAATAAAAATGAGTGAAGAAATCAAAAATGTAATCAAAAGAACAAATAATATCCAGGATATTATCAAGGAATACTTAGTTAATGCAACCTTGTATGTATACGGTCTTGTAAGTAATCAAGGATACATTGCCTTTGAGGAGGATGCAATACATGAAATTCTAAATAGAAAATCTTTTGATAATAACAATGACATTTTTTCGGTGTTGTATTGTATGAGTAAGATTGTAGATGTGCTTGTCATGATTACAGGGACGAAGAAAAGAGCAGAATTACTAAAGAATATATATATTGGTGATTTACAAGCGGATTCTGTTGATTTAATATATACAACACTGCTTGGCTGGTTCGAAAAAAATGCTTGGTATAATAATGCAAATATAGAAAAGCTTGATAAGAGTATTCGAGATGTAATTGAAGATGCAACATTGTTTGATGAAGTATATCAAGAAATATGGAATGAGGAATTGTATCAAGAGCTCATCGGGGAATTTGGAGAGTGGGGAACCATAGACCGAGTGGATGATATCACAGTTGAGCAACTGGAAACTGTGGTTATATCTGGGCAGAGTATAACTCTTGTATTTGACGTTACATTTTCTACACAGACATACTCAGATCATGAATATTATGATAATGGTAGCCAGGAATGCTACGTTAAAATTGTTGGACATATAGAAGAAAAATTTATTATTGATAAATCTGATTATATAGGAACAACGGTTGGATTTCGAAATTTTAAATTTGATTAAGGTAAGTTGTATGCCTCGTCAAGTCCACATATTTTAACTTGAATTGAATAACCTTAACAATAGCCAGGCAGTAATGTCTGGCTATTGTTAAGAGGTTTTGCGTACACACAAAATTTGTGCTTGCAAAAATCCATAAAACGTTATAGAATAAATTTAATAATAAAGTGAGTACACAAATTAAAAGTGTAAGCAAGAAGGCGATTCTATGGATATCAGATATTTTGAGCTAAGAGCGGCTAATAAGGATTGCAAGGAGAAATTCTCCGATGTAGCAAAGAAGAAATATGCAGGGGTTCCTATTTTTGAACATGCTTGTAATTATGTGAATAATAGTCAGAGCTATAAGAGAACCGGCAGACATTTGGAGATTATTGAAATTGGAGATTACTATATTAAGGTGAAGCTTACCAGTGAGAGCAAGTTAGAAATGGCAAGCAAGTCTTTGGCAGGTTTTACAAGAGAATTGCTTCGAGTGGATCAGGAGTTGTTTCCGGATGAGGGACAGAGAGTGTTCCGGCTCTTTATCTATAACAATACCTTATTTAGAAATACACAGTTTTCGGTGGAGGAATTAGAACATACAGACAGTGATGAGATGTCCGATGTGGAAGCACTTAAGCTTTGCGTAGAGGTTTTCTGTAACAGTATGACAGCATCCAAGGAAGAGGCTGTTATAAATGCCAGAACCAAGAGAGAAGTCAAGAAGCTTCTTGCAGAATATGCAAGATTCAAAAGAATGAATACTTATTGTGACAAAATGGGGAGGGAGTAGGTTATGAAGAGCGTATTATTGTTTTTGTTTAAGCTGCCTTTTAGAATATTGGCACTTCCTATTGTTATATTATTATTTGGACTAGTATACTGTATCATTGATATTTAATTAATTTTATGGTCTGACAAACCGTTTCATGATATACTAAAAAGAAACGGCGGTGATTTTAGATGGCAAGACCAAAAAAATATAATATTTCATTAACGGATGACGAACTCAAGGAACTAAAATCTGTTATGCGTAAAAAGCAAACAACCAAAACTGTTCGAAACAGATGCCAGATTATCATTGATCTAGATGAGGCACACGGTAAAGTTCTTACCCATGCACAGTCTGCCAAAACAAATTGTGTATGTATGGCTACTATCATGAATACTGTAAAGCTTTATTCCGAAAAAGGCATCCAGGGTATCCGTACAATGAACCGGAATGTCAATTCTGATAATGCACGCAGAAAATTTGATGGGCGTGCTGAGGCTCGTATTATTGAAATTGCGTGCAGTCCTGCACCGGAAGGACATTCCCGCTGGACACTCCGTCTGCTGGAAGAACAGGCAAAAATTGTACTTGATGTTCCAGTCAGTAAAGATACCATCGGCAGGGCTTTAAAAAAAATAAACTTCGACCTCACATGAATGATTACTGGTGTATTCCGTCAAAAGAAGATGCTGATTTTGTAGCCTGCATGGAAGATGTCCTTGATGTTTATGAACTCCCATATGACCCGATGTACCCTGTTGTCTGTATGGATGAAAAGCCATACCAGCTTTTGGATGATGTAAGGCAGCCACTGCCTGTTCGTCCGGGTGACAACCAGAAAACGGATTCCGAATATAAGAGGAATGGCACCTGCAGCATATTTGCTTTTGTTGAACCACTTGGCGGCAGACACCATGTGAGTGTCCATGAACACCGTACTGCAATTGACTGGGCAATGGAAATCAAATATCTGTCAGATGAAATGTTTCCAGATGCAAAGAAAATCATACTGGTAATGGACAATCTAAACACCCATAAAGCTGCTTCACTTTATAAAGCATTTCCACCATCAGAAGCAAGAAGGATCATAAAACGACTGGAAATCCACTATACGCCTAAACATGGAAGTTGGCTTGACATGGCAGAAATTGAGCTTAATGTAATGACACGCCAATGTCTTTCGCGTCGAATATCCACCCTTGACAAACTTAAATGTGAGTTATCAGCATGGGAAATGGAACGTAATCGGGATACAGCTAAGATACAGTGGCATTTCCAAACAGGGGATGCACGGGAAAAACTGATATCACTGTATCCGACACTATCATCTGTCACTTTTTAATTAAAGTGGCAGATATACTAAATTTCAATGATACAGTGCACTAGGAATCGACATTTACGGGCGATTTTCATGATTTTTCATATGTCTCCATATATGTATACAAATGCCGATAGCTAGGGTATTTATGCATTTACTGTAAATGATGTAACTTCATATAATTGCATGTATTTTTTTGAAAAATGGTCCAAAATAGGCCCACAAAAAATGAAATAACATGTTGATTATTTGAGAAACTCGATAACCTTTTGGGAGTTCTGGTACAGCAAATTTTGTAAAGAAATGCATTGTGGATTAAGCTAAGCATGGGGCTTGGCTTTTTTCTTTTTATTGATATGTTATGGCAAGAGTGACTAATCCTTTTGAAACCTTAGTATTTTCAATGGATGACGGACTTTTGTGACAATAAATTAACAAAGAAATAACCCACTTGGATTTAAATATAACAGAAAATGATAGGTGTATGGAACAAGAAAAAGATTTAGGGATGCGTTGTGGTGAAAAGTGATTTTTGATTAAGAGAGGATGTGAGGGTGTGTCATATATTCCTGTTAGAAGTGGGAAAAGAAACCATAACTGGTTTATAGAATTAGAGACGGGATTTAATAGTTTCCTTGATGACGCAGATTGGTTGTATAATTTCGAAGAAGAAAATCCACAACCTAAAAAACAACATTTTGAAGCGCGATATTTGTCGCAGTATTTCTTTTCTAGACTAATTCAGAGCATTAACCCTAATTATAGTGTAAAGATAACAGATGACGTTTATATGGAGTTGAAGCGTAATGATGAGAAAACAATATTTCATTTTGATGTAATGAATAATCCTAAAGAAGCGCATGCCTTTGGAAAATCGATAAAACAATATTCTCTAGATGAATGGAAAATATGGAAAGGGCGATATCATACAATTGGAAATCTTACTCCTGTACCATGGCCTTGTTTAGAATATGGTGGAAGTATAAACATGCAGAACATACATGGAAGTTTTGATGAACGTTGGGATCTCCTTTTGAAATTTTGTCAATCGGAGTGGGCTAGCTTTAAAGGTGTACACATTGATTTTTATGAGTATATGAAATTGACTTGTCAAGATATTTATTTCGAAGTAATATATGATTCTTTTAAAAAGGAATTTAGAGACTGTAATATAGAAAGAGTGACAGATGAAAAATTATTGGAATGGTACAGTTCAATAGATTGCGTGAAGCTTAAAAAGATGCAAATAAATTCTTTTGGCAATAATTGGTCCTATGTCAAGATTTAGTACAAGTTAAAATGAGAAATTTCTCCCCATTTTAACTTGCCAGAAGCTCCGCCTTAGTGTGTGTTCTTTCATATACTCGTTCGAATTCGTCTGGTGACATAAAGTCGCAATGGCTGTGAATTCGTTTCGTGTTGTAAAAAGCTTCCAGATATTCGAAAATCAGACGGTATGCTTGCTTGTAATCGCGGATTTTAAAGCGATTGAGCCATTCACGTTTGATAATAGAATGAAAGGATTCAATGCATGCATTATCCCATGGAAATGCTTTCTTCGAATAACTGCGCTGCATGTTTTCGGTTGCTTTTTTATATTCTTTTGCAACATACTGGCTGCCACGATCTGAGTGGATGATTAATGGTTGATCGATATTTCGGCGGGCTTTGGCTTTGTTTATAGTATCAATCACGCAGGATACTTCCAGTGTCTCTGAAAGCGTCCAGGCTATGATTTTTCTGGAAAATAAATCCATAATACTGGTCAGATAGACAA
>OHSF01001339.1_pt1 | contig 10891 bp, 9 predicted proteins | sample 1578551 | NCBI WGS metagenome assembly OHSF01 (sample SAMEA3879601, study PRJEB24766) | human gut metagenome | biome: human-associated habitat; feature: feces | place: USA | collected 1985/1987
GCCTTTTAGTTTGTGGACCAGCCTGGGCTTGAACCAGGGACCTCCAGATTATGAGAACGACAAAGTGATATTCTGCGATGGTCAGTTTTCTCAATATTTACTGTGTATCAAACAATTACGAATTTAGCTATCTCCTATGAAACTCACTAAATCCCCCTAACTGAAACCGTTTGTTTACGCATTGTTTACGCAGGTTTGAAAAGAACTGTTGTAATTATTCTCGTTTATATCTGTTTGTATAGGCTATATTTTGTCGCAAAACAGTTTTTTTGCGACAAACCTATACTAAAATGTCATCTTTAGCTTCCTGTCTTTAAATCATAGACTTAGCAATTACAACTTTTACAAAATCTACTTTTGTCTCTTTCGAATTCTTCTTTAATTCTATAAACTTGGGGCGAGTTAGGATAAACAATTAACGTTTCCTGTATCTTTTCTTTTATTTCTTCCTTAGTGTGGTTTCTAGATTTAATAAAGTATTCTAATTGCATTGATGCTAAAAGTTCATCCTTACGTTTACTAAAATTCTCTTCCATCTCCTTAAGGAGGCGATTAAGTGTATCTTCAGTTTCTGTATTCCAAGGATAATGATTTAATAGACAACGAAAATATGCTTCTATGTGATAAGAATTGGTCGATTTACGATTATAATTCTCTTTTGCCAAAGGAAGGGCTTTAGTATATTTTTCTTGATTCAGATAAACATTCACTAACTCTCGTCTTGCAATTTGCATATTAGAATTAAAATCTAAAGCCTTAAGGAGATACTCCTCGGCCTTGGAATAGTCCTCTTTATAGCGATAGTAAAATCCATACAGAAAATCTTTACTACCTTTATCTTTAATTTTGTCAATGTATGTAAAGAAATCTCTATCTTTCATACGAGCTAAAACTTGGCACAACCTATAGTACAATTCTTGCAGAGGTTCCTCTGTATAACTTGAACAATGTTCCAAAGCATGCAAACAAATATCTTTTACTGAATCATAGCTACCCTGATTATAAAGATCAATGACTGTACTTATAACGATAGACGGCATGACATACGCAAAACCTTTGCCAGACAGCAACTGCTTCCGCAAGTCATGTAAAAATATTGATAATTCTCCTAGATCATCTTCTGCCGTATCTATTTTATTGAAGATTATTTCTTCAATACGGGTTTTCATTATAGGATCTAAATCTAATTTACTTCTACGTATATAATCTGAAACGCCACCGTCCAAACTAATATTATTGCCTCCAGGACCGTAAAAATCTAAAATAGACAAAGATTCAAAATTATTTACGAGCTGTTCTATTTTAGGATAATCTTCCTCATATAATTGTTCGAGTAAATCGAAACTGATCATATCAACTTCAGCAAGCACTTTTGCTAAAGTAAGAGCAGTCTCATTTCCTTTAAACCAACTAATAACTCTGGAAAAGACTTCATCTCCTATTGCAATCAGGTTTTTAATGTCTTTCTTAGCAAATCTTACGTTCTTATCTTTAATTTCTCGAACTGCCTGTTCTAGTTGTTGGGGAGAGGACTGAAGACGATCCACAAAAAAATCGACATCACTATCATTTAGTTGAACATTATAATAACGACAGCAATTTACAAAAAGACGTTTGCGTTCATCTTTTGTAAACCCAGAAAGATTTATATGAATTATCTGGGGATATGCTCTCAACTCAGAATATCTAGGCTTAACCCTACTACTTATAAATATCTTTAACGAGTCTATCATGGCAGGATGGGATATAATTTCTTTACCCCATTCAGAAATAGTTCCGTCATATGATACAAAACTCATCTCATCTTCAATTAGTAAGAATGAATGAGCGTTGATTATCTGATTAATATAAGATACACATTTAGTAATTTGATGTTCATGATCTAATTTAAGAATATCCTCATATGATGCTTTACTAAAGCCCAAGCCTTCGTGCAATTGAAGTATAAAGTTGTCTAAATATGTTTTTTGAGGTAGTTTTATCTGAAATCCTTCAGGGATAAATGATAGTCCGCTACTGTCCTGAATACATTTTTGGATAAATCTAGTACGCCCACTTCCCGGTTTTCCCGAGACAATTAAAGAACGATGAGGCATATACACACTGTCGTACATCGCTCTTTGAAACTCATCTAATTCATTACTACGGCCAATAAACGTATTTATCCAATTGCCATATGCATTATTCCCGACACAACGAATTTTTCGTTGTGTTTCAATAATAAACTGACCTATAATTTTGGGGGATGTTATTGTTTTTATATTTAAACTCCAGTCACGAGTCATCCATGAAGGTAACTCTTCTAACTTTACTCCTTCTTCAATTATAAAAGGCATAAACTCTCTAATAACACCTGTGTCATAAAGTTGTCGAGCTTTTGACATTTCTAATTTAATCCAATCAGACTCAAGGGCATCTTTAGAAATTAGTAATACAAAAATCGGCGCAAAGTTTAGATTTCTAACTATTTCATCTACCGTTTTTGTCGCTGGATAAAAATCGAACTCGTCAACAATGCAATTGTCTCGTTTTACTGTGTCAACTATTTTTCTAACAAAATCCTTATGAGTACTTCTATGAGATATGAATGCTACGGTTGATTGCATATTACTGGTGTATTAAAATCATTATTAATGCTGCAAATATAATAAAACAAACTGGTTTGTTGAATATAATTCACTATATTTGCGCAATAAAATTACATTAAAGAATGAAGTTGAATAGAATTAAGGCTGTTTTATCCGAAAAAGGTATTTCTCAAACATGGCTGGCAAAGAGACTTGATAAAAGTTTTAGTATGGTCAATGCCTATGCTTGTAATCGGATTCAGCCTAATTTAGATACTTTGCAACTGATCGCTGAGATATTACAAGTAGACCTTAAGTATTTGATAACCGACAAAAAGGATAGGTGAGATGAAGCAGTTTTCAGAAGCAAAACTGTGTGGCTTTTCCTGTACTTGCCGAAGAACAAAAAAGTAGTAAGTGGCTGGCAGAACAATTAGGAAAAGACAGGGCTACTGTCTCCAAATGGGTGACGAACACTATGCAGCCAGACGCAAGAAACCTCCTACGTATAGCAGAGGCTTTGAATATTGATGCAGGTAGACTGCTCAACCAAAAACATTTGAACAATGAAGGAAATAGATATTATCCAACAGATAATACTTGGCGAGGTCAGTAAGGTGCAGTTCAAAGAACGGCTCCTTGACAACTATGACATCGGTTGCGAACTGGTGGCTTTCAGTAATGCACGTGGTGGCACGTTGGTTGTTGGTGCGGTAGATAAAACCGGAAACATCAATCCTTTGTCCTATTTGGAAGTACAGGAAACCACCAATACACTTAGCAATATCGCATCTGAGAATGTTGTTCCTGCCATCCTTGTTGATGTGGAAACAATTTCTGTGGATGGCGGAAGCCTTGTTGTGGCTCATATTAAAGAAGGGGTGAATAAACCTTACCATGACAATCGTGGCATTGTGTGGGTGAAGAACGGTGCTGACAAGCGCAAAGTGTTCGACAATGCCGAGCTTGCCGAGATGATGACTGACTGTGGCAGCTTTTCGCCAGATGAAGCAGGAGTAAGAGATGCTACCATCAAAGATTTAGACGAGGGTACCATCAAAACCTTCCTTAGTAACAAGTTTGATAAGGTGTTAGCAAGAAAAGGCTTGGTGGGCGACGCATTTCGCGAAGCCTCTTTAGATACCGTCTGTTCTGCTATTGCCAGTGGGCACAATGGAGAGAAACTGTTACGTAACCTGCGTTTTATTCGTCCCGATGGTAAAATCACAGTGGCCGCGATGTTATTGTTTGGCAAGTACACCCAACGTTGGCTTCCAATGATGACTGCAAAATGTATTTGCTTTGTAGGCAACAATCTTGGCGGTACTCAATTTCGCGACAAGGTGAACGATGCCGATATTGAGGGTAATCTGCTTCATCAGTTTGAGACTATTATGGATTTCTTCACCCGAAACTTGCGCCATATACAGGTTGGGGATGAATTTAACTCGCAAGGTGTATTGGAGATTCCATACATCAGCCTTGTTGAGTTCACCGTAAATGCTTTAGTGCATCGATCGCTGAATGCGACAGCCCCAATCCGCATATTCATTTTTGATGACAGGGTGGAGATACACAGCCCCGGAATTCTCCCTAATGGACTTACCGTAGATGATATTGTTATAGGCACATCCATGCCACGTAATATGTTCCTATTCACAAATGCCATCCACCTGCTTCCCTACACAGGAGCAGGTAGTGGTATGCTTCGTGCCTTGTCGGAGGACGTGAATGTCTCGTTCACCAATAATGACAGGACTAATGAGTTCGTGATTACTATAAATAGGCAGATAAGTAATCAACCCAATGTAGACTCTGACACCGACTTAGATACCGACTCTGACACTTTCAATGCAGACTCTGACACTATACGTCCTAAAATAACAAATAAGCAGAGGGATATAGTAAACTTCTGCAGTGTGCCACGTAGCAGCAAAGAAATTCTTGAAAGGGTAGGTGTGACATACCATAGTAAGAATATTCAGACATACATCATGTCACTAATCGAGGCTGGCTATCTCGAAATGACCAATCCAGAGCATCCCAATGCCAGTAATCAAAAATATAGGAGAAGTAAAAAATGAACTCACATATATTCACTAACAAGAACGGCAACATACTGATGTGCGAATTTGAAAGAGTTCTTGATTTCATTATAAACAAAGACAAACTGTACAATAGTCTCTAAAAAAACAACGATATGGAATACGGAATAGTTTATCTTCTGACAAACCCTGTGATGCCAGGACTTGTAAAAATAGGCATGACCACACAGGAAGGCATTGATAAACGGATGAAGGAACTATATACCACAGGAGTTCCCATTCCGTTTGAGTGTAAATTTGCGTGCAAGGTCAAAAAAAGTGATTGTCTCAAAATTGAAAAAGCCCTTCATAAAGCCTTTGACCCTCAGCGCATCAACCAGAACCGTGAGTTCTTCCGTATCAACGTGGAGCAGGCACAAGCCATCCTCGAGCTTTTTCATCATGAAGATGTGACGGAAGAAGTGACGGATGAGATACAGAATGACCTCACCGATGAGGATAAAGCTGCCAGCACAAAAGCACAAGCCAAACGTCCACCACTCAACTTCTATGAGATGGGGTTGCAGAAAGGCGATATTCTCATATGGAAAGATGACCCATCAATTTCTGTTACCGTTCTTTCAGAGCGTAAAGTGTGTTATGAAGGAGAAGAAACTTCTATTAGTGCGCTTTCTGCTAAGCTAAAAGGATATAAGGTCAAGCATATACAGCCCACACCGCACTGGTTTTTCAACGACCGTTCTCTAAGTGAAATCTACGACGAAACGTATCCATTTGAAGAGTGAAGGCATATATAGGCTGCCTCTAAGTTTACTCATGAGTGTGGCAAGGATATGCCAAGAGCAGGAGAAAAACGAAACAAAAAAGATAAACGAAATATTCAAAAGATTCTAATGTATTATGGCAACGTGGCAACATACAGACATCATCGTTGTGAAAAAATATAGCATTAGTGCGACTATTGGGTAAGTTTGTTCAATCGCATTACGATTGAAGTTTGACTTCTGCCCATTTTGGCAGCGATGTATTTTACGCTCTTACCTTCATTATGCAGTTCTAATAAAAACTGGTCTGCACGCCTTGTCCATCTTTTATTAGCATTGGGGTGTTTTACATAGCTTTCTTCTGATACCTTTTCAGGATGCAAAAACTCATCTACAAATACAGATGGGAAACGCTTGTCGTATAGCACAAGTGTTTTCAACTTTGCTCTCGTTATTGCAACATAAAACAACCTCCTTTCTTCACCATATGGGAACTGATCACTTTTAGTCAGGACATAATTAAGCACAGGGTCATCGCTTACAAGTGATGGAAAGCCATAGGTATCTTTATTACATTGTAAAAGTATCACATAATCTGCTTCAAGACCTTTTGATTTATGTACTGTCAAGAACTCAATTTTTCTTCCTCCTATTACATAGTAAAATCTATTATCTTCTTTTATCCCTTGATACATAAATGACAAGTAATAATCATCAAAAGAATAGCGTCCCAATAAAAATATAGATTTATCCAATGGAATAGAATCTATAAGTTCTCCTATTGTTTTGCAGTAATCACGTCTGTCGTAAGAACAAAACTCCAATTCTGTTTTCATATCAGAACTGAATGAATGTATATCTTTTTTTATTTGTGCGTTATTACGTTGAATAAAACGAGATGATAAAGAGACCAAAGGCTCTCCAAATCTATATGTGGTTTCTATCTTATTTATCTCTGTTGTACCAAAATATTCTGGAAATTGATTAAAAAGAGCCATATCACTTCCCGAAAAACGATATATGGACTGCCAATCATCACCTACACAATACAACTTTGCAGGCGGATTTCCCTCTCTCAATACTTTTAAGAAGTTGTAACGGTCAACCGATATGTCTTGAAACTCATCCACAATGATGTAATCATACTCAACAGGATGTGTAGTACGACATATCTCTGTGGCTTGAAGAATCGCATCAGTAAAATCGATTTGGTTACTATCGCTTAATGCACTTTTATAACGTTCATATACAGGTTGAAATATGTTTTTGATGATAAAAACACTTCGTTCATCACCTGCATTCTTTGCTTGCTTCAGAACTTCTTTAACTGATTTACAACTTGATTTTACCAATGTTACGAAAGTAACTACAAGCCGTATAAACGCTTTTTCTTGCTTACTACCTTTGGGCAAAACCAAATCATATAATTCTTCGTCTGTTTTCTCTTGAATTGGTACGCCCACATCTGTTAATATTTTTTTGAGTTTATCTTTTATGTCAGAATAATGGAAATCTGCGCTTGATGTCACTAAAAGCTGAGTGCCAAATTTCTCATGAGCAGTTTTCTTCCAAGTTATACCATCATTATATTTTTGATTGGCTTCTTCGTATGTTATATTCTTGTCTTTTGCAAACCAAGCTGGGACAAGACCGTGTTCATCAACTCCGAAATGTTCCAAATAGATTCGTTTGGGTACTCCCTTTTGCTCGAAGTATATAGAAAAATCAGGGCGATATTGAGAGTGCATTTCATCTGCCAATTGATGTTCGTATGGCTCTTCATATCTGAATTGCACTCCAAGAGATGATAAAACAAAACATATCTTTTGTTCCTGTTCACTTCTCACATATATGGTTCTACCGTCCATATCGGGAAACATCGCTTTTAGCTGCACGTTTTTTTGTTCCGACAACTTTTCTCGCCTTTCATTCTTGCGTTGTTCCCAATCTGCTTCATTGGTTTGGTAGTCGATGAAGTATTCTACTACACTTTTCTTAAAATCCTCATTCCCTAATAGAGTGTGATAAATATCTATAAATAAGGCATCAGTATTATCGCATATAGAAGGTTTAACACCAGTTTCTTTTCCGATAATATCAATGGCTAATTTATGAAATGTATAACCTTTCAAACCATCAGTAGCCATTCTTTCCGTAAGTTCGGCTGCTGCTTTGTTCGTGTAACTAATCAGTAAGATTCTATGAGGAGCAATGTCTTTGATTTCTGTTAGATACTTGACTTTTCCAACAATAGAAGAGGTCTTTCCACTACCTGCACTACTAACCGCTAAACAATTATCTTCCTCTGAAACAATTGAACGTCTTTGCTGTTTATCCAATGGATATTTCAAACAATGGTCGAAAAATTCTTTATGTGTATCAAGTAAAGAATTTATAACCGCATCATTATGTTGCTCGACAATCTTATTGATATTTCCAAAGTCACGAATTAGGTTTGAGATTGCTACAGATGGAGTGATATTGAAGGCTTCAAGTCTCTTGACTAATGAATGCGCCTCTTGAAAATATGGTATATAATGATTTGTGAAATCCTTTTCTTGCGCTGCCGATATTATCTTACCATAAAAAACATTGTTTAAGTCTGCCGGAATATCAATAAATACAGCATCGTTAAGTTTAGACAGCCTCTCTTGGGCTTGCTCGTAGCTGGACTTCTCACTATAAGCGGATATTTGAAGCAATTTTTCTGTTAATTCTTTGGATTTGTTTTTGAGGTGCATTCGTATTGCTACTATTATAAAAAGAGCAACAAAACAAATCAAAGCTATGAATAAAACTAACTGCATATCCGAGAATAATAGCTATTTAAATTTCTCAATCCACCTATAATCATCCCCTTTGGTACTCCATTGGAATTTCCACATATCTCCTGTATTATCATTTATGAGATAGTATTGATACATACTTGTCAATGGTTGAATAGAGAATATACATTTTTCGTTATCAGAAACTAACTCATATTTATTTATTGGTATGCAAAATAGATTATCCAAATCTTGTGTACTATATTGGACTTGCCATAATCGCCCATTATACGAATCTAATAGTATAAAAGTCCACATATTTTGAGTTCTGAACATCTGAAACCTATTACTCCAATTTGAAGTTGTTTCAGGATATGCAAGAGAGAAAATGTTTATCGGTGCAGCAAACATATAATCTTCGCCTTTTACACTAAATTGGACTTGCCAATTTTTACCTGTATATGTGTCAAGCATTATAAAAGTCCACATATTCTGTGTCTCATAAAGGCAAAATCTTCCTACTTTATCCCCTGAAGCTTCTCTCGCACTGCAAATTTCCCAAGATTGACCATCATCTTGAATTTGTTGTACTTCACCTGTCATCGTATTTAAACGGAGTTGGTTATGGTAATTTCTCGTAGAATACATTTTATAGGTTTGGGCATACGATACCAATGTAATAACCATTAATGCACATGATACAATAAGTTTTTTCATAAATTGTTGTATTATTTGATTATTAATTGGTTTTATTTCTTTGGAAATAAAGTTGATAATGCTCTTCTAATGGCTTGACGAATATCATCGGCTTCTGTTTCACCTTGTCCTTCTGCCGTACAAGAGCATATCATTTCATTGGTTTTTGCAGAATTAAATTGTATGGTTACTTCTATGGTATATCCTAAGCCTCTATTACGCCTACCACTCTCACCATAATTAACGATTAAAGTTTCATTAGCTAATTCTGGTTTAAGTTCGGGTAATATAACATATCCCTCTTTTATTAGTATTCCGGCTATTACATCACTCGGATTAACACTTTTGGTGGTTGAAGAACCATAGATGCCATATTGTCCTCCATATGTACCTCCTGTACTTGATGTTAATTCCTTTGTCGGAGAAATGTATGCGTATTTATACATTTCAACAGGGGCATTCCTGACGATTACAGGCATTCGAAGTGGTGCACATCCATTCATCAATAGAATGGCGCAAATGGCTAACAACCAATTTTTAATTATGTTCATACACTACACATTTAATCTCCAGTCCCATAGAGGAATTTAACCTACATAAAAGCGTGGAACTGTATGCCACACTCTTACTTGAAGGTCGTAGGAAACCTTGGATACGGATGTAACAATAGCAGCCCACGCTATAGCGTGAGAACCACTATGCTATCCTTGTATCCAATTTGAAAATTTCCTACGTTTTCAAGTACAAGATAAGCATAACGCTTCTTCTTTTTCTAATATGTCTTGGATAGAGTTTCCTCCAATCCAATTGCAAAGGTACGAAAAGTATTTGATATTCGATGGTTTATATAGGATTAAACTTATCTCGTGATATGTATTGTTTGCTATTATTGATACAGGTCTATTAATATTATGCTTTACAGACGAGTTTTCAAGTAATAAGAAATAAATATAAGCAGAAAACACACTAAAATAACCCAGCAAAACACTTTCGCCCAAAAATCGGAAACCCAAAAGCCTTGGTTTCGGCTGAGAATGGATGAAATTCTTCGCTCGTGGGCTTCCATTGCCTGAGCTTGCTTCTCAAAATGGCGTTTCATCACAATCTCGTCCGTGGTTAAAACAGCTTGTGAGTTTTTCATCAACAGTTCCACATCTTCCTGTGCAATACTAACTTTGAACTTTGTATTTTCTTGCGCATTGACAATGGCGTTGTTAATCCCGGTCACGATATTGGCGGAACTATCAGTAGCGGATTTAAGGGCTGCAATGGCTTCATTCAAAGTCATTGTAGCCTTTTCCAATGCTTCGGTCGCTTGCCGTAAGTCCCTTTGAGCAACTCGCAATTCCTCAATGCGCTTATCAACGGCATCCGATTCCACGGTTATCCGATGGTCGTTCTCTATCTCGTTCATCAGACCATTCAGGTCTATGGGTTCATTCTTTGGTTTTCCTATGCTCATGTCCTTTGATATTGGGTTGAAAAATTATCTGTGAAGCCCTTTCCTGCGCTTGCACATTCGGTTCGCCATTCTCGCACAACGGCGTGCCCATTCAAGTTCGTCCTCGTCTTTGTCCCGTCCCCAGCCACCTGTATCAGAACCACCGCCACCGCTTGAAGCCGCCATGCTCGTGGCTGCATCCAAATATCCGGCAAACAACAGAAGAGCCGTGTGCTGTATCTCTTCCAGCTTAGCCAACGGATGTGCTTCCTCCAAAGAACACTCCTGACGGATGATGCAGTCTGCGGCTTCCGATAGGGAAACGGCAAATGTCCTGTTGTCATCCGTGCTAATGGAATAGTGCTTCATTACAGGTTGCGGTGTAGTCTGTGGCTTGGAAATGGCAGTCGGTGTGGCTGTCCTTGTTTGCTTGTCTTCCGCTTGCGGTTGGTTGATTTTACCCTCCTGCGGATGCAATTTCTGCCATGTCTTCATAATCTTTGAGGGGACAAGGTTGCGACCGATACCCAACTTGGATGACCTATAACTTGAGTTCCCTCGCTTGATGGAATAGCCGTAAACCGTGCCGTCCTCATTTTTCTGTATGTGTACC
>OHSF01001352.1_pt1 | contig 10801 bp, 8 predicted proteins | sample 1578551 | NCBI WGS metagenome assembly OHSF01 (sample SAMEA3879601, study PRJEB24766) | human gut metagenome | biome: human-associated habitat; feature: feces | place: USA | collected 1985/1987
GGTTGCTGAAGCAACCGCGCCTCGGCGCGAGAATGTGCCAAGGCACATTCTTTTTTACAGGGAGAAAGCGAAAATCTGTCCATTGTTTCAAAACACGGAAATTGTCTGATATTGATAAAAAGCAGCAATGGAATTTCAGGAGCCGGATTTGTTAAAATGCACAAGAAGGAACAAAAATGTGCGAAATAACAAAAATGAAAACTCACATAGTTATCCACATCGAAAAAAGGCGAAAAATGCGGGAAATTAAGTTATACACTATTTTATCCACATTATCCACAGACGAAAAAACCGAATCCTGTGGAATACGGAATGTCCAAAACAAACAGTTGTTTTGTGAAGTTATCACAGCAATCCGGTTTTTGGCGGCAGTCTGAAAAGAAATATAATTGTCAGAAAAAAAAGACAATTGTTTAAAATGCTCAGAAAATATTGCCTGGGACGAGGACTTATGGTATAATCTGAATAAGGATAGAGAAAGAAAGCTCTTGCAATATCCTAATTATGGACCAGAAGGGATGATGATTTTATGAAGATGATTATCAGCGGAAAAAACATTGACGTTACACCCGGTCTGCGCAGTGCAGTAGAAGCAAAGCTTGGTAAGCTGGAGCGGTATTTTACAGCGGATACGGAAATCTATGTAACATTAAGTGTGGAAAAGGACAGACAGAAAATTGAAGTGACCATCCCGATGAAAGGAAACATTATCCGGTCGGAGCAGACCAGCAGCGATATGTATGTATCGATTGATCTGGTAGAGGAAATTATCGAGAGACAGCTCAGAAGATACAAGACGAAGCTGATCGCACAGCAGCAGGCGGCTGCAAGTTTCCAGCCTGATTACCTGGAAGGGGAAGAAGAAGAGGAGGAAGAGGTTAAAATCGTCAGAACCAAGAAGTTCGATATCAAACCGATGTATCCGGAGGATGCCTGCGTACAGATGGAGCTTTTAGGACACAGCTTTTATGTATTCTGCAATGCAGAGACGGATCAGGTAAATGTTGTTTACAGAAGAAAAGGCAATACCTACGGGCTGATTGAGCCGGAAGTATAAATCTGGACAGAGCCATTGACAAATTTGAATCAGCAAACCAAAATCGGGCGGGAGCGAAAGCTTCCGCCCGATTTTGCGGTGCGCTTTACGGCGATGTACGTTATGCCGCAAGGCGCACTGCGCAGCACTTCTGCAGTTGCCCGCCATCCTGTATTATGCTAAGATGTAACAGACACGAAAGAAGAAGGAGAAAGAACATGGCTGTTGTTTTGCTCGCTGCTTTTTTGATAATCGCCTGCCTGCTGGCGCTCAGATTTGAAAAGCAGCTGACGGCTGTCCTGCCGTTGGCAACCTGCATTCTGATTTTAATATTATATGTGCTCGCATTTTTCCGGCGGCTGTCCTGGATCGATTATTTCAGCACAGCGATTGTGGTGGGAGCAGTTTTGAGAGTTCTGTTTTTATCCGGAGAAAAGAAGAAAAAGCTGTTTGCACAGCTGCGGGAGCTGTTCTTTGCGCCGTCTGCGATTGCTGCCATGGTGTTGCTGACCGGTGCAGTGCTTTTGACCGGAAATAAAATTGCAACGTGGTGGGATGACTTGAATTTCTGGGCAACGGACGTCAAGGCATTGTATGCGCTGGATGGCTTTGCAGCGAAATATACGAATGCAGCTTCGGAGTTTGGCGATTACCCGCCGGGAATCCAGCTGCTCAAATGGTGGTTTGTTCATTTAAAGCCGGACGGCTTTTCTGAGGGGCTGATGTTTGCCGGATACTATTTCGGCGTGTTTGTTTTTCTGACGCCACTGCTTAGCAGGCTGGACGAAGCGCTGCAGACTGCCAGACGGACGGTGAAGCAGCTTTTCTGGACCGTTGTGATTGTGGTCTGCCTGGCAGCGTTTCCGAGTATGACAGAGACGTTTTACCTCGGAGGAATGTGCGCCGACCTGGTGATGGCGGTGATCTACGGTGTGATACTGATGAGCTGTTTCGAAGATCGGGCTGTGCCTGGTGCAGACACTGCCGCAGCAGACACTGCTACCGCAGACATTGCTGCTGCAGCTTCCCGTTCCCGCGCCTTCTCCAACCTGCGGATCGCCCTGTATCTCGGCGTTCTGGTGCTCGTAAAGTCCGTTGGATTTTTGTGGGCGGCGTTCGCCCTCGTCTTTGTCTGGTTCTGGCGGCTGCATGGCGCAGCGGACAAAAAGAAAGAAATACGACAGCTGCTTTGCATCACAGCACTTCCAGCCGTCAGCGGAGGAAGTTGGATGCTGTTTTGTCTGCTCATGAAGCGGGTGGCAAAACTGACCGGGGCGGCGGTTTCGATGGCGTCGGGCAGCCTGCCGATCCTGCTTGAAGGAACGGTACAGAAGCTGTTGCATGCGTATGCAGAAGCATTTGCAGCACGTGCGCTGCATCGGGATGGATTTTCTTGGATCGGTGTATCGGCGCTTGCCCTGTTTGTGATTTTTCTGATCGGAATCGCATGGCTGTACCGCAGGAAGCTTCTGACCAAAACGGAGCGGAATTTCCTGTTTGTGTATGTGCCGCTGACGGGAATTGTTTTTTACGGCATCAACCTTGTGAGTCATCTGACGATTTTTGCGACGGAAACCCAGTATCTGGAAGCAACCGGGATGATTGCGTCGATCGAACGCTACAGTGCACCGTTTACAGTTGGAACGTTGTATCTGCTGTTCGGTATTTTTCTGGAACGCAGTCCGAGACTGTGGGGGAAAATTTCGCCCTATGCAGCGCTGGCTGCAGCTGTATTGTTGTGCGCAAACTGGGGCGCTGTCTACGACGGGATGATCGGTTACCGGCAGCGCTTAGATGACGATTTGCAGGCACGGTCGAACATGATCACGGAAGCGTCGGAAGAATTTCTGGAAAAAATGTCCAAACAGGACGTGGGCAGCGGGATGCGGGTGCTGTATCTGAAAAATGCGCAGGATGCGGCGCAGTGGGTCAGAAATACCTACATTTCATTTGAGGCATCTCCGGTGTCAGTGCTGTTTGGCGGAATCGGGGAAGACACCACGTCCGGACAGGTGTGGGAGCTGGTGCAGGCTTCCCATGCGGGCTACTTATATGCAGATGAAACGGATGAAGTGTTAAAAGAGCTGTTTGCGCCGTATACAGAGGAATTTGCATGGAAAACGTTGTATCGAATTCAAATGAACGATGGGACATTGACACTGGAAAGAGCGGAAGAAAGCCGACAGGGACAGCCATAAAAGGAATCAAACGGCGTTGGATAACACCAGAGTAAGGGTACACAGAAATAACGCAAGGAAAACATTGGAATGGAGAACACAATGGAGAAACGGATACCGGTCATTATACCGGCTTATGAACCGGATGAAAAAATGATCCGCCTGCTGCAGACGCTGCAGGAATCTGGAATCGAGAGAATCGTCGTGGTGGATGACGGAAGCGGAAACGAGTATCGGAACCTGTTCGAACAGGCAAAACAGCTCGGCGCAATTGTTTTGACTCATGCGGTGAACCTGGGGAAAGGGCGTGCATTAAAAACTGCTTTTAATGAAGTTTTAAACAGATACCCGGAGGCGATCGGAGCGATTACCGCGGATTCGGACGGACAACATACGCCCGCCTGCATTCAGAAATGTATGGAAGCGATGGAAAAAGAGCCGGAAAAGCTGATTTTAGGCTGCCGGAATTTCGATCAGGACAACGTCCCGGCAAAATCGGAATGGGGCAACAAAATCACACGTCAGGTGCTCAAATACCTTTGCGGCGTGGCGGTATCGGATACCCAGACCGGGCTGCGCGGCATTCCGGCTGCGTTTATGCGCCATCTGATGAACGTCAAGGGCGAGCGGTTCGAGTTTGAAACCTACATGCTTCTGGAGGCAGGAGAGCAAAAGGTCGGCATTCGCGAAGTGCCAATTGAAACGGTTTACTTAAACGATAACAAAGGCAGCCATTTCAACCCGCTGCTGGATTCAGCGCGGATTTATCTGGTATTTGCAAAATTTTTGTTTTCTTCCCTGTCATCGTGTATCATCGATCTGGTGCTGTTTGCGCTGTTTTGCAGCCTGACGAAAGAAAGAATACCGGAGACTGTCAGCTATATTGTGGTTTCGACCGTGCTTGCGCGCGTGGTGTCGGCGGGCTACAACTTTTTCCTGAATTACAGGGTCGTGTTTAAAAGCAGCGGCGCAGTGTGGAAATCGGCGGTGCGCTATTTTGTGCTCGCAGTCGTGCAGATGTTGGCAAGCGCCGGATTGGTCAGCCTGCTGTATGGCGTTCTGGGTGGCTCGGAGGTGGCAGTTAAGATCCTGGTGGACGTATTCCTGTTCTTTATTAGCTTCCTGATCCAGCGGGAAATCGTGTACCGTTAAAGAACGCTGCTTTGCAGCTTCCCTCAAAAGCTTAAGTCTTTCTTAGGATTTGGACGAAACGATTGACGCTTTCTGAAAAAAATGGATATAATACTCTCAACAGGAAATGAGAAAACGGTTTCGGAGAAAACAGGGCAATGGAGTTTTCAGAAACCGGATTTACAGCCAGTCGTTACGCAAAACGGAGCTGCAGTTCGTTAGATGGATCGAACCACGCGGTGCTGAGCCAGCTGCCCTGCATCCATTCCGCACTGTCGTAACGACCCGGCTTTGCCCGAGGGGTCGACGGACAAATACGGGAATGGGGTTTCCCGATATCCGGGAGAAAAGTCTTGTCGTTTCAATCATTTACATTTGCCGCTTTTCTGGCGGCAGCAGTAGGAGGATTTTATGCCGTGCCGAAAAAGGGACGGCTGGCAGTTTTACTGATTTTCAATATCCTCTTTTTCGAGTGGGCAGATCCGTTTGCGGGCATCTGGCTGCTGAGTTCTGTGTGTCTGACGTGGGGCTGTGCCCTTTTAGTGGAAAAAGGCGCAGACAGGACGAAGCGCCGTTTGCTGATCGGAGCGTGCCTTTCTTTTCAGCTGATTCTTTTGGCAGTGTTTAAATATCTGCCGGTCTGGAATGAAATCATCAACAAAACATATGGAAGAGGTCTGCAAATCGTTCATTTGGATGTTGCAGCGAAGTTCGGACTTGTCGCACCCATCGGAATTTCGTTTTATACGCTGGAAGCGATCGGCTATCTGATAGACGTTTCGAGGGGAAAATATCCTGCGGAAAAAAGCTTCTGGCGCTTTGCGGCATTTCTCTCCTTTTTTCCGAACATTATGAGCGGACCGATCGAGCGTGGAGACCATTTTCTGGGACAGCTTAGAGAAATTACGGAAAAAAAGCGGCGTGAGCTTCTAAATTACGACCGGGTCATGCAGGGGCTGATTGCGATGCTGCTCGGCTATGGGATGAAGCTGATCGTCGCGCAGCGGGCGGAAATTCTCGTGAATCAGGTTTACAGCATGTATCAGGATGCCAACAGCTTTACGATGCTGATGGCAGCGCTCTTTTATGCGGTTCAGATTTACTGTGATTTTGCGAGCTATTCGATGATCGCGGTCGGTGTCGGCAGACTATTTGGCTTTGAGCTGGTCCAGAACTTTAAGCAGCCCTATTTTGCCAGAAACCTGACGGATTTCTGGCGCAGATGGCACATTTCTTTGAGCAGCTGGCTGCGGGATTATATTTATATTCCGCTGGGCGGCGGCAGAAAGGGACTTGCAGTCAGACAGCGCAATATACTGCTTGTTTTTCTCATCAGCGGTCTGTGGCATGGCGGCGCGCCTCAGTTTTTGGCATGGGGACTGCTGCATGGTGCCGGACAGGTCGTGCAGGATTTTTACAAAAAGGCGAAGCAAGCGGTATTCGGGGAAGCAAAAATTGGCCTGGAAAAGCTGCGTCATATGCTTTCGGTTCTGCTGACCTTTTTTACGGTGATGTGTTTTTGGATCTTTTTCCGCAGCGAATCGGTATCGATGGCAGTGATCTGTCTGAAAAATATGTTTACCAGGTGGAACGGATTTTTGTACTGGAGACAGTTTTTGTTCACGATGGGATTGGAAAAAACGCAGTTTTTTATTGCAGTCGCTGGGATTGCAGTGCTGTTTGGAATTGATTTGATTTCTGAAAAAAAGAAACAGGAGCCGGCAGTCTGGATTTATAGGATGCCGCTTCCGGTGCGCTGGGCGATCTGTCTGTTTTTGATCGGAGCAGTGTTCGTGGTCGGGCAATATGGAAAGGGCTTTGACCCGTCCGGATTTATTTATGTGGAATTTTAAGGCGTGTGGGGAGATTAATGGGAAAAATAAGCGTGATCGCTTATTTTTCACACTGCTATTTGTGCCGCAGGCGTCACAAAGTAGCTGGGATCGCAGAGCCGAACTGGATGTTCGCCTCGCGATTCCTTCGGCGCAAGCGCCTGCGGAATGGAGAATAAAATGAGAAAAAAGTGGATTCGAGGGGGCACTTTTCTGTGTCTGGTGCTCCTTTTACTGAGCAATTTAAATCGGATTCTGTGTGTCAAATCGCCGCATGGAATCGATCAGACGCGGTATCTGTATGTGCAGCCGAAAAATAAAATCGACGTACTTTTTCTGGGCAGCAGCCACGTTCACTGCAACGTGAATACGCAGCTGCTCTGGGACGAATACGGCATGGCAGCGTACCTGATGACCGGCGCGGAGCAGCCGCTCTGGAACAGCTATTATAATCTGAAAGAAGCGTTGAAGACTCAGAAGCCGAAGCTGGTGGTGCTGGATATGTTCTGTCCGAGTCGTTTTTATGATGATTTCCAGCCGGGATGGGCAGATGAAAACCTTGACGGGATGCGGATATCCCTGAATAAGCTGGAAGCAGTGTATACAAGCGTGCAGGAGGAGCAAAGTCACTTTTTTCTGGGATTTACGGAATATCATTCCAGATATGACCAGCTGACGACAGAGGATTTTCAGAATTTCGTCTGGAATCGGAAAACGCAGGAGCGTTGGAAAGGCTACACGCCGCTAAACCGCCACGCAGAGCTGACGGAGCCGGATATGAGCCATGTGACGACATCTCAGGAAATGACCGAAAAATCAAAGGAATATTTTGAAAAAATCGTAGAACTGACGAAAAAAGAAGGCATTACACTTGCGCTGATTTCCGGACCGTATCTGTTGGAGGAAAGGGATCAGGAGGTTTACAATTCCATTGGGCAGCTGGCAGAAAAAGATGGACTGCTGTTCTGGAACACTAATACGCCTGCCCATTATCGGGAGATGGGGCTGGACTTTTCAACGGATTATGCAGACCACGCGCACTTAAACGAGGCGGGCGGCGCAAAGTATACGGCGTATCTTGGAAAGTGGCTTTCCCAAAATTACAGCTTTCCCGACCGCAGGGGACAAAAGGGCTATGAATCGTGGGAAAACCAGCTCATGAAATCCGGAGAATGAGGCCAGCGCGCTGACCGGGCGAAAGCTTTACAAAAAACGGGACTTCTGGTATGCTGTCAAATATGGTTTCGGACTGGAATGTGCGCGCCGGATGCGCTGCAGATTGGTAAAATATGCCGCTGCTGATCGGCCAGGACGCGCTGCAGTGCAGGCAGGAAGCAAACAGACAGAAAGGAAATTGACATGGACATTTTAAATAAGCTCAGAGAGGAACTTCAGGTAGAGCGCTGGCAGGTAGAAGCAGCGGTCAAGCTGATTGACGAGGGCAACACGATTCCCTTTATTTCCAGATACCGTAAGGAAGCGACCGGTTCCTTAAATGATGAGATACTGAGAAATCTGTACGAGCGTCTGAACTATCTGCGCAATCTGGAGGAGAAAAAGACCTCCGTTATGGCGAGCATCGAAGAGCAGGGCAAGCTGACGGACGATCTGAAAAATAAAATTCAGGCGGCAGAAACGCTGGTTGTCGTAGAGGATTTATACCGCCCTTACCGTCCGAAGAGAAAGACGAGAGCGAGTGTTGCAAAGGAAAAGGGGCTGGACGGACTTGCCGATCTGATCCGGGAACAGAAATTTTCCGGTTCTCTGGAAGAAGCGGCAGCTGCTTATGTGAATCCTGAAAAAGGCGCAGCGGATACAAAGGAAGCGCTGCAGGGCGCACAGGATATCCTTGCGGAAGGAATTTCTGATGAAGCGGATTACCGAATGTACATCCGGAAAATCACGATGGACGAGGGCAAGCTCACCAGCACCGCGCGGGATGAAAAGGCGCAGAGTGTTTATGAGATGTACTATCAGTACGAGGAGCCGCTCAAAAAGGCAGCGGGACACCGTGTGCTGGCATTGAACCGCGGCGAGGCGGAGAAATTCCTGACCGTTAAGGTGGAAGCACCCCGTGACCGTATTTTACAGTACCTTGCAAAAAAAGTAATTACCGAAGAAAATCCGGTGACGGAGGCGGTACTGCGCGTCGTGATTGAGGACAGCTATGACCGTCTGATCGCCCCGGCGATCGAGCGCGATATCCGCAATGAGCTGACAGAAAAAGCCGAAGAGGGTGCAATCAGCGTCTTTGGCAAGAATCTGGAACAGCTTTTGATGCAGCCTCCAATCGCCGGACATGTAGTGCTCGGCTGGGATCCGGCGTTTCGTACCGGCTGTAAGCTTGCTGTTGTGGACGCGACCGGAAAGGTACTGGATACGAAGGTCATTTATCCGACTGCACCTCAGAACAAAGTAGAAGAAGCCAAAAAGGAATTAAAGAAGCTGATCGACAAGTACGATATTTCTCTGATCTCTGTGGGAAACGGCACTGCGAGCCGCGAGTCCGAGCAGGTGATCGTAGAGTTATTAAAAGAGATCCCGGTTAAAGTACAGTATATCATTGTCAACGAGGCAGGAGCTTCCGTATATTCTGCAAGTAAACTTGCAACGGAGGAGTTTCCACAGTTTGACGTAGGACAGCGAAGCGCGGCATCCATGGCACGCCGCCTGCAGGATCCGCTTGCAGAGCTTGTAAAGATCGATCCGAAATCGATCGGTGTCGGTCAGTATCAGCACGATATGAACCAGAAAAAATTAAGCGAGGCACTCGGCGGAGTCGTGGAGGACTGTGTAAACAGAGTCGGCGTTGATTTAAATACGGCATCTGCATCCCTGCTTGAATACATTTCCGGTATCAGCAAGGCAGTTGCAAAAAATATTGTGGCATACCGTGAGGAAAATGGCCGGTTTGAGGCGAGAAACCAGCTCTTAAAAGTAGCAAAATTAGGACCGAAAGCATATGAGCAGTGTGCAGGTTTCCTGCGCATCAACGATGGTAAAAATCCGCTGGATGCGACCGGTGTACATCCGGAGAGTTATGCAGCGGCAAAGACACTGTTAGAGCGTCTCGGCTATACGACGGAGGATGTGAAAGAGCGCAGATTAGACGGCATTTCCAAAAAAATTTCCAACTATAAAAAGCTGGCAGAAGAACTTGGCGTGGGAGAGATCACACTGCAGGATATCGTAAAAGAACTTGAAAAACCGGCGCGTGATCCGAGAGAGGATATGCCAAAGCCGATTTTGCGCAGCGACGTCCTTGAAATGAAGGATTTAAAACCGGGCATGATCTTAAAGGGAACGGTCCGGAATGTGATCGACTTTGGAGCATTTGTGGATATCGGAGTCCATCAGGACGGACTGGTACACATTTCACAGATGAGTGACCGTTTTATCAAACATCCGCTGGAAGTGGTCAGTGTCGGCGATATCGTTGAGGTAAAGGTATTGGATGTTGACCTGAAAAAACAGCGCATCGCACTCACGATGAAAATTAATGGTTGACAGATCAGAAAAACATGCATACAATAGAGAGCGTAAAAATAATATTAATTCTTCGGGGCAGGGTGATGCAGTAAGATTGGCAGATTCCCGACCGACGGTGATGTAGAGTGCTGATAATGATCAGAGTCATTTACAAAGTCCGTGACCTGCTAAGGCAGCTGATCCGGTGAGATTCCGGAACCGACAGTATAGTCTGGATGAGAGAAGATAAGCATGTGAATGATAAGACGTCAGAAAAGACGTTTCTGTTACATGATAGAACCCCGGATGATGGTTACATCCGGGGTTTTGTCGTATTCAGACAGCAGAATGCTCACAAAATGTGCATTTTATTGTATGAGATATTTCGTCAGACAAAAACACGCTTACAATCCCTCGCATTTTCCGAAAAGAGAAAAGGAGACGAGTGAAATGGATGCAACAAACAAAACAGTAACCGTAAAAAGAGTCAATGTAAGATATCTGACAGTGACAGCTATGCTTTCCGCAGTGGCATATATCCTGATGTTTCTGGATTTTTCCGTGCCGTTTATGCCGTCATTTATCAAGATGGATCTCTCAGAACTTCCGGCACTGATCGGATCATTTGCCATGGGGCCGCTCTGTGGTGTGATCATCTGCCTGGTAAAAAATGTACTTCATCTGTTCATTACATCCACAGGAGGAGTTGGAGAGCTTTCGAATTTTATTCTGGGTGTGGCATTTGTACTGCCGGCAGGGCTTCTTTATAAGTACAAAAAGACAAGAATGACCGCACTGATCGGTTCCATTGCAGGAGCAGTGATCATGGGTGCTTTCAGCATTGTTTCAAACTACTTTCTGGTATATCCGGTCTATTACAATTTCATGCCACAGGAGGCAGTGCTTGGAGCATATCAGCTGATTGCTCCGTCCATGAAGAGTATTTTACAGTGTTTAATCTGCTTTAATATGCCATTTACCTTTATCAAAGGAATGTTTTCCGTAGTCATCACATTTGTGACCTACAAACACATTTCTCCGATCTTAAAGGGAAGACAGTCATAAGCAGGAGCTAACAGAGGTTTCGTTACTGTTTACAGTCAGGCATTTTCTGAACTGAAAATGCCGTATGATACAGTGGTGGTAGCAGATTTTGC
>OHSF01001371.1_pt1 | contig 10647 bp, 9 predicted proteins | sample 1578551 | NCBI WGS metagenome assembly OHSF01 (sample SAMEA3879601, study PRJEB24766) | human gut metagenome | biome: human-associated habitat; feature: feces | place: USA | collected 1985/1987
CGAAGCGCTTTTTTGGTGCAGCCCGCAATATGCGCGAGGGCGGAAGCCTGACGATTCTGGCCACTGCACTGGTGGACACCGGATCCAGGATGGACGATGTCATTTACGAGGAATTTAAAGGAACCGGTAATATGGAGCTTGTGCTGGATCGAAAGCTGTCTGAACGCAGAATTTTCCCTGCCATCGACATCCCCAAAACCAGCACGAGAAGAGAAGATCTGCTGCTGAGTGCAGAGGAGATGGAAGCAATCAACGTGGTGCGCCGCGCGTTGAATGGTATGAAATCCGATGAAGCTGTGGATAAGGTGCTGGATCTGTTTGCAAAGACGAAAACCAATACAGAGTTTGTGCAGACGGTGAGAAAGATGAGATACCTGTAAAAATACAGCGCATGCAATAAAAGGTACGAGTGAACTGTAACTAATAAAATACGAAAGAGGGAGCGATCGGAACTGCCGACCGCTCCTTTTTTATCCGTTCATTGAAAAATCTGCACCGGATGTTCTTCTTTTTCAAGGAAATCAAAAAAATACTTGCATAGGGCAAAAGTTTATGCTATATATAGTTGCATAAAATATACAACGAAAGGAAAGCGAACGATGAAGCTGCAGGAAACCCTGGAACATCTGAATTTTTCAAGGCTGGAAGCACAGATTTATATGGCATTGATCGGTTCTGAGCCCATGTCTGCCTATCAGCTGGCAAAAAAAATCGCAATTGCACGCCCTTCTATTTACAATGCGCTGGAGCACATGCTGGATAAGGGGATGGTGGAGCTGGTTCCGGATCAGACAGCACTGTATGCCGCCCAGGAGCCGGAGGTGCTTTTGGGGCGGATGCAGGCGGAAATGACAGCGAACCTTTCTCTCGCCAGGCAACAGCTGGAAGAATATGAGACGGCGAAGCAGCCGGAGGTGCATTTCGTATTCCGGGGCTTTGAAACGGCGATGGCAAGGGCAGGGAAGCTTCTGGAGGATGCCCGGGAGGAGGTTTATCTGAATGCGGATTTTGATCTTTCCCGTTTTGCAGAGACCTTCCATCGGCTAAAGAAAAAAGGCGTGCGGATCGTTGCGTTTTCCTTTTATGATCTTGGACTGAACCGGGAGGATGTGGAGTTTTATACCCACGGAGGAATGCTGACAGCACATCAGCCCTCCCGTCTGATGCTTGTGACAGACAGGCAGATGACGCTGACAGCGGACTGCGGTGCATTTGCCAACTGGAGCGGTACGGTCAGCAACAATGGGCTGATGGTGAAAATTTTGTCGGAGCATATTCAACACGACATCACCTTACTGCAGCTGCAGGAAAAGTATGGACTGGAAATGTATTGAAATGAGATCGGCTGCAGTTTAAAAGGATGCAGCCTGGAAAAAGGAGGTCTGAACATGATTCATTTAGAAGCGGTTTATCATAGAGCGTCACAGCAGTTTTGCTATGCATTGAATGAGGAAATTTTGATGGTAGGGCTGCAGACCGGAGAAGAAGTGGAACAGGTTTGGATTCATTATGGCGACCCGTTTTCTACTGGTATTCTGGGCGGAAACGAGGCTTGGGAAGGCAGTCGGGAGGAGATCGTGACAAAAATGCGTCTGCCCCAGCACCTCTGGTGGGAAATTCCCGTGCAGCCTCCCTATAAACGGTGCCGGTATTTCTTTGAGCTGCAGGCAGGAGCAGAACGGGTCTTTTATTTTGAGGATGGCTTTCATTCGCCAGAGGATGTGAAAAACGGACAGCTGGGACAGTGCTTTACGTTTCCGTGGATGAATTCGGTGGATATCAACGTGACGCCAAAGTGGGTGCGGGAGACGGTCTGGTATCAGATTTTTCCGGAGCGCTTTTGCAACGGCAACAAAGAAAATGATCCGGACTGGGTAAAGCCCTGGGGATACCATACCGTAAGTAATCTCGATTTTTACGGCGGCGATCTGGATGGAATTCGTCAGAAGCTTCCTTATTTACAGGAGCTTGGTATTACCGGACTGTATCTGACGCCGGTGTTTGAATCTCCCTCAAGTCATAAATATGATACGACAGATTACCGGAAAATCGATCCGGGCTTCGGAGATGAAAAGACTATGAAGCTGCTCGTTAAGGAGGCCCATGACAGAGGCATCCGCGTGATGTTGGACGGTGTATTCAACCATTGCGGCAGTAACTTTTTACCGTGGCGGGATGTGATGGAAAAGGGGCCTAAGTCCCCCTATTATGACTGGTTTATGATCAATCGCTGGCCCTGCCGGGAGCAGGAGGGCAGCACCCGGGATGGACGCTATTATTCCTTTGCCTTTGCGGAGCGGATGCCAAAGCTCAATACGAGTGAAAAAAAGGTGCGGGACTATTTTTTGGATACCGTTCGTTATTGGATTGAGACATTTGACATTGACGGACTTCGATTAGATGTTGCAAACGAAATCTCTCATCTGTTCTGCCGTGAACTGCGGCAGATGACAAAGCAGTTAAAACCGGATTTCTATCTGCTGGGGGAAATCTGGCATGACGCAATGCCGTGGCTTGGCGGGGACGAATTCGACGCTGTTATGAACTATCCCTTTGCTGCAGCCATCCGGGAGTTTTGGTATCAGCCGGAAAAGACGAAATCGGATCTGGAAGAGGCGATTCATGAAAATCTGGTGCGTTATATGCGTCAGACGACAGAGGTTTTGTTTAACCTTCTGGATTCCCATGATACAGATCGGCTGATCCATCAGACAGGCGGAAATCAGGATCTCTTTTTCCAGCAGCTTGCAATGCTCTTTACAATGCCTGGAAGTCCCTGTATCTATTATGGGACGGAAATCGCGATAGAGGGCGGCGCTGACCCGGATTGCAGACGCTGTATGCCCTGGGATCAGATCGAACAGGGAAACTATGCAGAGATTACGGAGCAGGTAAAGCAGCTGATTGCCCTTCGAAAAGAGCCTGCGGCCCGCAGCATGGAAATCACATTTGAAAATAATAACAGCTCTGACCGGGTGGTGGAATATGTCAAAACCGGGGCAGAGGGCAGCAGGCTCCGGGTTGTGTTGAATGCATCCGGAAAAGAGACCGATGTGGAGACAGAGGGCAGCGTGCTGTTTGCAAGAGGTTATGAGAATGGGGTGCTGCGCGCAGGCGGCGCATTGGTGGAACGGCTGTAAAACAAGGATTTCCGGTCAAACCGCAGCGAAAGAGGACAAAAAATTTCACCAAAACTTTACCGGCATGTATATTGACAGAAGACTTTGCATATGATAACCTTACTGCTAAACAAAATTCCCTGTGAGGGAGTAGCGAGCGCAGCAAGTGCAGCTGCCGGGATGGAACAGAGCCGGCGGATCGCCTTTGCATCAGCGTAACAAGTCAACAACCCCGATCCTATGCCGATCTGGCTTGTTTTAAATTGCGAGACTCAGATACTGTTTTCTTTTTGAAAAGCAGTATTTGGGTCTTTTGTGATTCAAGACAATAGAGCGATCACGAAGTGAGAGGTCTATTGTACGAAAAACACCATCGGGAGGAAAAAGAATGAAGTATTATTGTGAAGACTCACAACAGGTACTGCAGGAGCTGAACAGCCAAAAAAGCGGCCTGACGGAAAAAGAAGCGGCAGAGCGGCTTTTGCAGAACGGGGCAAACGAGTTAAAGGCGGCGAAGGGAAAATCCCTGCTGCGCCGGTTTGCAGAACAGGTGGCAGATCCGATGATTGTGATCCTGCTGGCGGCAGCGGCCATCAGCGGTGTGCTTGCAGTCCTGGAAAATGACAGCTTTGCGGATGTCATCATTATCCTGGCAGTGGTTCTGATCAATGCCGTGCTGGGTGTGTATCAGGAAAGGCAGAAAAGGCAATTGAAGCGCTGCAGGACATGGCAGCGGCCACCTCAAAGGTTGTGCGGGACGGGAAAATGTCCTCGATTTTGAGCAAAGACCTTGTGGTGGGGGATATCATCTGTCTGGAAGCAGGGGATGCGGTTCCGGCGGATGCAAGGATTCTGGAAAGCGCAAGCCTGAAAGCAGAGGAAGCTGCACTGACAGGAGAATCCGTGCCGGTCACGAAGCTGATTGATCAGATCTTTTTGGCAGACGGGGAACGGGATGTGCCCCTGGGCGACCGTAAAAATATGGTCTATATGGGAAGCACGATCGTATATGGACGTGCTGTGGCAGTCGTAACGGCCACCGGTATGGATACGGAAATGGGAAAAATTGCGGATGCTCTGTCTCAGGCACAGGAAGGACAGACACCGCTGCAGAGAAAACTGACACAGCTTTCGAAGGTGTTGACAAAGCTGGTGATCGGAATCTGTGTGCTGGTTTTTGTGATTCAGATGATCCGGGCAGGCAGCCTGAATTTTGAGGTTGCGCTGAACTCCTTTATGATCGCGGTTTCCCTTGCAGTGGCGGCGATCCCGGAAGGACTTGCGGCAGTTGTGACAGTGGTACTTTCTATCGGTGTAACGAACATGTCAAAACGAAACGCGATTATCCGCCGGCTGACTGCAGTGGAAACCCTTGGCTGTGCCCAGGTGATCTGCTCGGATAAGACCGGAACGCTGACGCAGAACCAGATGACAGTTGTAGATTCCTTCGGAGCAGAAGAGCAGGAGCTTTCGGCAGCAATGGCACTGTGCAGTGATGCAGAGCTGGATGCAGACGGCAGCGTGACAGGTGAACCGACGGAGGCTGCCCTGGTTGTCTGGGCGAACCGGATCGGGCAGGATAAGAATCTTTTAAAACAGAGTATGCCCCGTGTGATGGAGGCTCCCTTTGATTCCGGACGGAAAATGATGTCCACGGTCCATAAACGTAAGGACGATTATATTCAGTTTACAAAAGGGGCGCCGGATGTGGTTCTCACCCGTTGTGCATTTTATCTGGAGGATGGACAGCTTCTGCCCATGACAGAAGAATATCGGAAAAAGGTTTTGCAGGCAAATAAGTCCATGGCGGATCGGGCACTGCGTGTGCTGGCATGCGGACAGAGAGTCTGGACGAAAAAGCCGGAAAGCGAGGATGCGGATCTGCTGGAGCAGGAGCTTTGCTTTTTGGGACTGTGCGGTATGATTGATCCGGTGCGTCCGGAGGTAAAGGCAGCAATTGACGAATGTCGGGAAGCGGGTATCCGACCGGTTATGATCACGGGCGACCATGTGGATACGGCAGCAGCGATCGCAAAAGAGCTTGGTATTTTGCAGGATGGCAGCCTGGCAGTGACCGGAGCAGAGCTGGAAAAAATGGACGATGCAGAATTTGCAGAAAAGTTCCGGAACATCAGCGTTTATGCCCGCGTACAGCCAGAGCACAAGACCCGTATCGTAAACGCCTGGAGAAATGCCGGCTATGTGACGGCAATGACCGGTGACGGCGTTAACGACGCGCCCTCCATCAAGGCTGCGGACATCGGTATCGGAATGGGCATCACCGGAACGGACGTTACCAAAAATGTGGCAGATATGGTGCTGGCGGACGATAATTTCGCAACCATCGTCGGTGCGGTGGAAGAGGGCCGCAGAATCTATGACAACATCCGGAAGGCAATCCAGTTTCTGTTAGGCTCCAATATGAGTGAAGTGCTGAGTATTTTCTTTGCGACACTTCTGGGCTTTACGATTCTGCAGCCGGTGCATCTTCTGTGGATCAATCTTGTAACGGACTGCTTCCCGGCGCTGGCACTGGGTACGGAAAAGGCAGAGCCGAACATTATGAAGCGCAAACCCAGAGATGCGAAGGCCGGGATTTTTGCGGATGGAATGGGCTTTGATATTGCCTATCAGGGACTTTTGGTAACAGCACTTGTCATGGTTTCCTATTTTATCGGACATTTCATGGAAACCGGAGAATGGACCATCACAAACAGCGCCCATGGCACTACGATGGCGTTTGTCACAATGTCAATGGCGGAAATTTTCCACAGCATGAATATGCGTTCCCAGAGAGGAAGTATTTTCAAGCTTGGCTCAAAAAACTGGCTTCTGCTTGGAGCGGCAGTGGTTTCCCTGCTTGCAACCACTGCAGTGTGTGAGATCCCGCTGCTTGCCGGGGCATTTGGCTTTACGAGTGTGGAGCCTGCAGAGTATCTCGTTGCACTACTTTTGAGCGTGCTGGTAGTTCCCATCGTGGAGCTTGTAAAGTGGATCCAGCGGCGCAGTGCGAAACACGAGGACTGATCGGCGCAGGTTGAACCACAGAACTGTAACCTGTTTAGAGTCAACAGATGCGAATATACGCAACTGTTGACTCTGTGCTTTTTACGGGATATAATTGGAAAGAGCTGCAGCTGTTGAAATCAACAGACTGCAGGTTTATCAGGATGCGGCAGGCTGCAGAGAGCACTGTAGTATCCCAAGAGAAGCGAGAGGGACAGGCATATGAGCAAAAAGATTATTTTAACGGGGGATCGCCCCACAGGACGTCTTCATGTGGGCCATTATGTAGGCTCTTTGAAGGAGCGTGTAAGACTGCAGAATTCCGGTCAGTTTGACGAGATTTATATTATGATTGCGGATGCACAGGCGTTGACAGACAATGCAGAGCATCCGGAAAAGGTACGTCAGAACATTTTACAGGTAGCGCTGGATTATCTGGCATGCGGCCTTGATCCGGAAAAGGCAACGATTTTCATTCAGTCGATGGTTCCGGAGCTGACAGAGCTGACCTTTTACTATATGAATCTGGTAACGGTTTCCAGAGTACAGAGAAACCCTACCGTTAAAGCAGAGATCCAGATGCGTAATTTCGAAGCAAGCATTCCGGTTGGATTTTTCTGCTATCCCATCAGCCAGGCTGCGGACATCACTGCATTCCGTGCAACGGCTGTTCCGGTTGGCGAAGACCAGCTGCCGATGCTGGAACAGTGTAAGGAAATCGTACATAAGTTCAACAGCGTTTACGGGGACACCCTGACAGAGCCCGAGATCATCCTGCCCTCCAATAAGGCATGCCTAAGACTGCCCGGCATCGACGGCAAGGCGAAGATGAGCAAATCCCTTGGCAACTGTATCTATCTGTCCGACACAGAAGCAGATGTGAAGAAAAAGGTTATGAGCATGTTCACAGATCCGAACCATTTGCGTGTGGAGGATCCCGGCAACGTAGACGGAAACCCTGTATTTATCTATCTGGATGCGTTCTGCAGACCGGAGCATTTTGCAGAGTTTTTACCGGATTACCAGAATCTGGACGAATTGAAAGCACATTATCAGCGGGGCGGTCTGGGCGACGTCAAAGTGAAGAAGTTCTTAAACAACGTTATGCAGTCTGAGCTTGCGCCGATCCGTGAGAGAAGAAAATACTGGGAAGAGCATCTGACGGATGTTTACGACATTCTGAAAAAGGGCAGTGAGGTTGCAGAAGCAAAGGCTGCGGAAACCTTAAAGGATGTCAAGGCAGCGATGAAGATCAATTACTTCGAGGACAGCAGCCTGTTAAAGGGCGAATGAAAAATATCTGCGTGTTTCGCGGAAAAATAAAGGATTATCAGAAATAATCAGGGCGTGTGAAGAATGAGAACTCATTTTTTGCACGCCCTGATAATGTAAGAGGCGGCAGCACTTTTTGCTGTCGCCTCTTAGCTGCCTAAAAGCAAAGACAGGCGGGGCTGTCAATAGCGGACGTAGCCCGTTCATTTTACTGTGGACTAATATGTGTTGCATTTTTTTGCTTTCTTAATTCTGTTCCCACTAACACAATAGATAGCACAAACGCTGAAAAATCAGCAACAGGCCCCGCTAGCAATACTCCCATAATTCCGAAACGAAGCGGGAGCAGCAGGGTAAGCGGAATCAAGAAAAAGGTCTGCCTTGTTAATGCCAACAGAGCACCTTTTAACGCTTTTCCTATTGCGGTAAAAAAGTCGGAAGAAAGCAACTGCACACCATTTACCAACACCATGAAAATATAGGTACGCATGAACAAAACAGCAAATTCAAAATACAGCTCGTCCCCGTCTCCGAATAGTGAAATGATAGATCGCGGGAAAAATTGAAATGCGATAAAAGCAATAGTGGAAACAACAAGATTCCACTTTATTGCAAGCATGTAAGCCTCCCGTACCCGATGATATTGCCTTGCTCCATAGTTGAAACCGATAATCGGCTGCATCCCTTGCGAGATTCCTGTAACAATCGCAAGGATTATGGCATTTGTTTTCATAACAATTCCGCAAGCTGCCAAGGGAATATCCGTTCCATATTTTGTTAATGCGCCGTAATAAGTCAACGAATTGTACTGAATGATTTGAATCACGGTAATTGCAATCTGATTTGAGCAGCTGCTTATCCCCATGCTGCAAATTTTCAGGCTTTCTTTAATGTCAAATAAAAACGACTTTTTTTCAAAATGGATTGTTTGGAAACGCCATAGATAACGGAGTGCGAGTGTGAAAGAAAAAATTTGCCCAATAACCGTTGCCCAAGCTCCGCCGGCAATTCCCCAATCGCAAACAAAAATAAAAATGGGGTCAAGAATGGTATTGATAATAGCTCCCACAACCATGCAGGCCATTGAATACTTTGGTTTTCCATCTGCTCGAATCAAATTGCTCATACCATTCGTTACAATGAGAAACGGCATTCCAATCAATGTTATGCTGGCATACTGCTTTGCATATGGAAATACAGCTGTCGTTGCCCCAAATGCCTTTAGGAGCAAAGGCAGAAAAGTTTCTCCAACCAGCAAATAAATAATTCCGAAAATTCCCATCAGAACAATACCATTTCCCGCTGCTTTGGCGGCAGCTTTCGGCTCTTTGCGTCCAAGACAGAGGGAAACACGGGAAGCACTGCCAATTCCGACCAGTAGTGCAATGGCAAGGCAGATGGTAGAAAACGGGTAGGCAACATTGGTTGCTGCATTTCCCAAATAACCGACCCCTTGACCAATAAAAATCTGATCCACAATATTGTAGATTGAGCCGACAAGAGACGCCACAATACTGGGAACAGCAAAATTTTTCAACAGCTTTGGAATTTTTTCATAGCCCAGAGGATTTTCAGTCATTGAACTCCTCCCCCTTTCTCTCTATATGGAGTTCCGATGTGATATTTCTGCCCGCCTGTATTAAGAAATCCATAAAAAGGTTCTGCTCGGATTCGCTCATACCCTGCAATAAAAGAGCTTCTGTCTTTTCGCATATCATCTGTATCTCGTCAATAATAGACAATGCTCTTTCTGTAGGATACAATTTACATGTCCGCTTATCATTATCATTGGGAGAACGTGTAATCATTCCCTGCTTTTCCAATGTCGCAACCGTCCGTACAATATTGCTTGGATGAACATAGAACATATTCAACAAAGAATCTTGTAGAATACCGGGCGAACGACAGATTTTGATTAAGAACATATATTGACTGTTGTTGATTCCATAGGGGGCAAGTTGCTTGTCCAAATAGATTTTGTAAAATCGGTCTGTTACGGAAAGCCATTTTAATAGTTGCATAGATATATACCTCCAAACAGAACGTATTGTACATTAATATGCGTGCGCACGCAAGTATTTTTTTCTGCCAACAAATATTTCCACAATGCTTGTCTTTTGGTCTTTGTTTTCTTTGGTTCGGAATAGTGTGGTGCTGGCGGTCTATCTCTTGTTTTCGGTTGCTTGCTTCTTTACCGTACATGAGCATTACTGTAAGGCATATAACTGCGGCAACATTGCGACTGCGATGGAAGATTCGCTTGCATCCATCGGTGCGATGGGATATCATTTTGGAAATGCAGTCAATATGGAAGACGCGCTGGAGAAGATGCCGACAGACTGGTCATGGGAAATGTAGATCCTGCTGGGCAGTTTAGAAACGGTACGACAGAATCTATCCGGAAGGTGACGCTGGAAGTGATGGAAAAATGCTGCACGCATGATAATTTTATCATTTCCTCCGGATGTGATATTCCTCCGATGTCCAAATGGGAGAATATCGACGCGTTCTTTACGGCTGTATCGGAATATTATGAAGCAAAGGACAAATAGGAGACCGGATTGTTGGCTGGCAGGCAGAAAACAGACGGTTCGGAGCCTGTTTGACAGGACAGAATAAAAAATGACAGATAACTGCGAAAAAATCCGTTTTTGGATCAATGAAGAGGCTTTTTTTACAGAGCCCGGAACAACAGTCAGCAGTCTGCTGAAAAAATCACACGGAGTGGAAATGCCATGTGGCGGACGGCATGCCTGCGGGAAGTGTATGGTGTATGCGGAGGGAGGTTTTGCAGCACCGTCCGAGACGGAACAAAAACTTCTTGGAGCCGAGCGTCTTGCGCAGGGAATCCGGCTTGCCTGCTTTCTGGAAGCAGTGCCGGACGGGAAAATCAATGCGCTGCAGCAGGAAGCAGACGGGGATGAGACCATTTGTGTAAGCACGCCGTCTGCACCGACAGTTGCCTACGCCGCCAGCATGTCGCCTGCTCCGCCGCCAGAGCGCGCCAGTGCAGCGCAGCCGTCAGAGCACACCAGCGCTGCGCCGTCTGCAGAAGCTGCGCCCGGCGCGCGGATCTACCGTTATCTCGGCGCGGCGGTGGATATCGGTACAACGACAATTGCAGCCGTCCTTTATCGGGAAGGCAGGGCTGTCGGAACGATGGGCGCATGGAATCCGCAGTCCGTGTTCGGAGCGGATGTCATCAGCCGGATAGAAGCTTCTCTGGAGGGAAAAGCAGATAAACTTGCGG
>OHSF01001376.1_pt1 | contig 10594 bp, 4 predicted proteins | sample 1578551 | NCBI WGS metagenome assembly OHSF01 (sample SAMEA3879601, study PRJEB24766) | human gut metagenome | biome: human-associated habitat; feature: feces | place: USA | collected 1985/1987
AAAAGACATCAGGCAGGGAAAAGAATTGCTGCATGGCTTATGGCATTAAGTCTTTGCATGACAGCGGTTCCGGCGGAGCAGGTGGTATATGCAGCCGGTGGGCAGAATGAAACAGAGGTAACAGAACTTACGGAACTGACAGAGGTTCCGGAGTCGGCGGAGGCTATGAAAGACTCTGAAACAACGGAAAAAACCGGAGCTGGAGAAAAAGCTGAGACAGAAGAAGCCGGAACAGAGAGCAAAGCAGAAGTGACAGAAACTACTGAATCAGAAGAAACCTCTGAAATACCGGCAGATACGGAGAGCACAGAAAGTTCTGAGATACCGGCAGATACAGAGAGTACAGAAAGTTCTGAGATACCGGCAGGTACAGAGAGTACAGAAAATTCTGAGATGCCGACAGATACGGAGAGTACAGAAATTCCTGAGACGACTGAAAATACAGAGAGTACGCAGGCAACAGAAGATTCAGAGATGACTGACGATACAGAAAGTACAGAGGCACTCATCGGGGATACCGAAGCGGCAGACACGGAGAAAGAAGAAAGTGAAGATATTCTAAAGAAGGACGGAAATGTGACTCCGGGAAGTACCTATGCGGCAGCAACATCGATTGGACTGAATACAACTTATAATGCAACGACATCCAGAACATCTGTTACACATTGGTATAAATTTACGATGAGCAAAGCCGGTATGGTACAACTGAAATTTGCACATGTGAATTTATCGAGCGCAAGCAACAGTACGGCCTGGAGGATTGATTTTATTGCCGATCAGGTTGGTGGGTTAGTCACTGTAACAAGCGGAATGCAGGATACACAGAACCAGACGGCGAAAATAGGACTGGATGCCGGTACTTATTATGTACAGATTACCGGAACCGGAGTACTTACAGTCGGGTCTGCAGCTTACAGCTTCAGCGTACAGTATGAAGATACCTATTGTGAGACAGAACAAAATAATACGATTGCCACAGCAGATAATTATGACAGATTGGGTCAGACGATAACAGGAAGCATTTCCTCTGCATCGGATACCGATTATTATAAGATCACATCCACCACAAAAGGATATCTTTCATTTCAGTTACAGCACGATAAAGTGAGCGGCAGGCTTTCAACAGATATTTACAGCGTGGCAGTCTGTGATGCTGCCGGAAATACGATGTATACAATGACGAGTAAAAAAGACGAGGAGAAAACCGAGTCGGTTAATTTTGGACTTGACGCCGGAACCTATTATCTGAAAGTATCAGGAATCCAATATATGGATGCGTCAGGTTCACTGACAGTTCAGGGAGCAAATGGAGAGACGTACAAGCTGAAGGCATCCTGGACGAATGCAGACAACTGGGAGAGCGAGAGCAATGATGATATAAATACAGCAGACACAATGACATCAGGCAAGGCAGTTTACGGAAGTCTGTATGGTGTCAGTGATTCTGATTATTATGGTTTTCAGACAACAAAAGACGGATATATCGTGATCAATCTGCAGCATTCGAAAGTTACAGGACGGCAGAATAAGGCTATTTATGCAGTTACAGTCTGTGATACTTCCGGCAATTCGATCTACGAAATGACCAGTAAAGCGGAAGATGAATCCACGGATTCCATCAAACTGGGACTGTCAGCAGGTAAATATTATATTAAAGTGGCAGGTCAGAATGCATATTACGGCGGAAACTATGTGATCAAAACTACCTTTAAGGCGTGCAGTACCTGGGAGCACGAGAGCAATGATACTTACGATACAGCAAATACGGCTGTTTCCGGCACGACATACAGCGGAGATATCCGTACTTACAGCGATGTAGATTATTTTAAAACATCACTTTCTGCAAATGGTTATATCAATGTGAAACTGACGCATCCGGTTGTGAGCGGACAGGAAACAACAAACATGTTTGTGCTCAGCGTGATCCGTAAAGTGGACAAAGACCAGTATACAGAAGTCTACACTACGAAGATCCGTGGCGGGGACACAAGCATTTCCACGCCGAACCTTGGATTGCCGAAAGGTGAGTATTACATTAAGATCGCAGGAACCGGAAATACGACGGGAACATTATTGAGCGGAACGAGTTATCCTGTAAACTATGATGTGTGTATTATAGCAAAGACAGCAAGTGACAGGGAAGTGGAGTCGAATGATTCTGCTGCCACTGCAAATACCGTAAAGAACGGAAAAACCTATTACGGAAGCACAAGCAGTTCCTCAGACAAAGATTACTATAAGATCAAAATGTCAAAAGCAGGCTATCTGCAGATTAAGTTTGGACATAAAAACAGTCAGAGTACAGCAAGCTGTTATAATGTTGTTCTTTACAATAAGGATAACAGTGAAATTTATAAATTTACGAATACCGGGACAGAGACTTCTTATACATCCTGTAAATTAGGACTGGATGCAGGGGAATATTACGTATGCGTCAGCCAGGCATCTACACTTTATACCGGCGACTATACGATCTGCATGACACAGAAAGCGGCTTCCGGTTGGGAGACAGAGAACAACGGTGACTGGGCTTCGGCAGATAACATAAAAGTCGGCAAAGCGGTAAACGGTGTGATCACAGGATATACGTCAGATGAAGACTGCTATCGCTTTACACTCACAAAAGCGCAGTATATCAACTTTAGTCTGGCACACGAGAAGATCAATGATGCGGGAAGAAGCTGGTATGTGACACTTTATAATGCAAACGGCAAGAGAGTGAGCAGAAAAGATGATGATCATATCTATTCCTATGCCGGCAGTACCTATACAGAGTCAAAGGCTGTCAAATTAAGCAAGGGAACCTATTACCTGAAAGTGCAGGCATTTGCGAAAAATGCGGTGGAAAAAGAATACACGCTCTGTGTTAATAAAATTGAGAACAGAAAAACAAGCGTGACTTCCGTAAAATCGACAGCATACAATAAACTGAAAGTTTCATGGAAAGTTGTACCGGCTGCGACTTCTTATCAGATCTACCGCAGTACAGCAAAGGATGGGGATTATCAGAATATCAAAACCATCAACAGTGTAGGCACTAGTTCCTGGACAGACGGCAGTGTAAAAACCGGAAAAACATACTATTATAAGATCAAGACGGTTGTTAAGACACAGAATGGAGAACAGACCAGTGGATTTTCGAATGTAAAATCTGCAAAGGCGGTTCCGGCAAAGACGACGTTAAAGGCAAAAGCGTCGGATGCAAAGAATGTAAAACTGACCTGGTCAAAGGTAAAAGGTGCAAGCGGTTATGAGATCTACCGCAGCAACAGTAAAGATGGAAAATGTAGTAAAGTAAAGACCATATCCAAAGGTAGTACGACATCTTACAAAAACGGTAAATTGAAAAAATCGACGACCTATTATTATAAGATCCGTGCATACCGCAAAGTGAATGGGAAGAAAGTATATGGAAGTTATTCTTCCGTTGTTTCCGTAAAGACAAAAGCAAAATAAAAGTAAAAAGAGATACCCCGGTGGGATGATCATCATACATCCTGCCGGGGTATTTTTAAGATTTTATGAAAATTCTGGTAAGATATATTCAAAGGTTGGGTTTTATGATAAAATAATATAGATTATGCAAAGGTATGAATGTGAGGTACTTCATGAGGAAAAGGGAAAGATATAAACATTTGCTGAATTTATTTGCTAATTTTGTAATGCTTGTGGCTGAGACAGCAATGTTTGCATTTATATGGTATAAAATGTATGTGCCGGAATTGGAGGATAAGTTCTGGAATAGAGGAAACTGGGCAGTAATCGGAATGTATGCATTGGTATTGTTCTTTTTTATCCGTACATTTGGCGGATACCGGATCGGATACCTTAGAATTACAGATATTTGTTTGTCGCAGATCCTTGGAATTTTGTTTGCAAATATTATCGAGTATTTTCAGATTTGTATGATTGCAAATGATTATATGTCAGCATCACCGCTTCTGTTATTGACGACAGCTGAGATTGCAGTGACACTGCCTACCGTTTTTGTTGTAAGATATTTTTATGTCAGATTATATCCGCCAAGACGTATGATCGTAATATACGGGGAACATTCTCCGGAAGAACTGATTTCCAAGATTAATTCCAGAAAAGATAAGTACAATGTTTGTGCAACTGCCAGCGCCTATATGGGATATGAGGCATTGTATTCTAAAATATTAGAGTATGAAGCGGTAGTTTTATGTGATCTTCCGGCAAGTATCCGTAATAAAATTTTAAAGTTCTGTTATGATCAGAATAAAAGAACCTATATTACACCGAAGATATCGGATATTATTTTAAATGGAACGGAACGAATCCATTTGTTTGATACACCTCTTATGTTGTCAAGAAATCAGGGACTTACGATAGAGCAGAGATTTGTAAAGAGGACTATGGATATCGTGTTTGCACTGCTCGCGATTGTTATTTCATCGCCGTTTTTACTGGTCATTGCAGTTGCAATCAAACTGTATGATGGGGGACCGGTATTCTATAAGCAGGAGCGTCTGACGAGAGACCGCGAGACGTTTCAGATTATCAAGTTTCGCAGCATGAAAGTAGATTCGGAAAAACAGGGAGCACAGCTTGCCAAAAAAGATGATGACAGGATCACACCGGTTGGAAAAATAATTCGAAGAACGCATTTAGACGAGCTTCCTCAGATTTTTAATATTTTAAAGGGAGAAATGTCTTTTGTTGGTCCTAGACCGGAAAGACAGGAAATTGCTGAAAAATATGAAGAAATTGTTCCGGAATTTCGGTTCCGCCTGAAAGTAAAAGCCGGATTGACAGGGTATGCACAGGTATATGGAAAATATAATACAACACCATATGATAAATTAAAACTGGATCTGACTTATATACAGACATATTCAGCGTGGTTAGATGTGAAATTAATGCTTATGACATTTAAGATTATGTTTCAGAAAGAAAACACAGAAGGTGTAGATGAAAAGCAGACGACAGCGATCAAAAAGGAATCATAGAGATGGAACAGACAAGCGAAGTACAGATATCTGTTATTATGCCGGTTTATAATGCACGGGATTATGTGGAGCAGTGACGGAAAGTCGCGCAATAAATACAAGTCAGCTAAAATGCAGTGGAAAGTTTACCGTTTTATAGGAAAGAACCGGCTAAATGCATTGCGTTATATGGTACATTACACATTAAATAGTGTCAAAAAATATACAAGAGGGTAAGGAAAATGAAAAAAAGGATTTTAGCAGTAATCATGGCAGTCTGCGTGAGTATGACAGCACTGCCTGCAGATGTACGTGCAGCAGAAGACAGTGCAGTTCAGACAGAAAGCACGCAGAAAACATCACCGTCAGAGAAATCAGCCCAGACAGAAAACACTGGGAATGCAGCAGAAGAGCTGACTGGAACGGAGATGGCAGAGACAGAAGAAGCAGCTGAAACGGAAGAAACAGCAGAGACAGAAGAAACGACCGAGACGGTAACAATCGAAACAGAGACGATTGAGACAGAAGAGCCGGCAGAGACAGAAACTTCGGAAACAGAGAAACCGGCAGAGACAGAAACAATCGAAACAGAAACTACGGAAACCGGGGAGCCGACTGAGACCGAAACAGGAACTACAGAAACGGAAGAGCCGACCGAAACAGGAACTACAGAAACGGAAGAGCCGACCGAAACGGAGACTGCGGAGACAGAGACTGTCCAGGCAGCAGAACTTAACTACATGATGGTAGAGTCACCGTACGTTGAGACACCGGGAACGCAGAATGTGGTCTTAAGTCTTGGAACAGGCGATGAGCAGCTTTCGGATATCGTCTTAAATTATAAGAATCTGACCACCGGAAAAGCATATCAGACAAAAGCTGCAGGAATAGAAGAGGATATGATCCGGTTTACCATGGATTTTTCAGAAAATGGACAGGCAGGAGAGTATCAGATCACTTCCGTGCAGTTTACACAGGAGAAAACAAAACAGGAAATCCTGCTATCAGACCTTGGCATGGATGTAAGATTTGGTGTCAATGAACAGGCAGAGACGAACCCGGATCAGGTACTTTATGATGAAGATGCCTATGCGGATGTGGATGCTGATGTTGTTACTATGAGCGCAGATGGAGAAGTTATTTCCGAAAACACTGTGGAAAATGTGCTGGAGCAGGGAATCTCAGAGGCTGTCGCCAGTGTTGCAGATAACTTAAAAGGTGCGAACAGTAATGTGAAAGTCGTTCTCGATCCGGGACATGATGGCACCCATGCGGGAGCATCCGCTTTTGGAGTACAGGAAGCAGATCTGACGCTTAAGATCGCCACATACTGTAAAGAAGAGTTATCTACCTATAATGGTATTACTGTTTACATGACAAGAGAGAGTGCAAGCTGTCCGGCAGGCGGCGGAGACAATACCGCATGTCTGGATGCCCGTGCAAACCTTGCAAAAAATGTGGGAGCAAGTGTATTAGTCAGCTTCCATTTAAATACAGCAAATGGAACGGCAAGAGGTGTTGAAGTTTATTATCCGAACAGCAACTATAATTCGCAGGTGGGAAGCAACGGACAGGCACTTGCAAAAAAAATATGTGATAAACTGGCAGCACTTGGATTAAATTATCGCGGTACACTGATCCGAAATGCCACTTATGATAAATATCCGGATGGTTCTGCAGCAGATTATTACGGTCTGATCCGTCGTTGTAAAAATAATGGCATTCCTGGTCTGATCATCGAGCATGCCTTTTTGGACAATGCAAATGATTATTATACATATTTAAGTTCTGATGAAAAATTAAAGGCACTCGGTGTTGCGGATGCAACTGCAATCGCTGAGTATTTCGGACTGACAAAAGGAGCAAAGACCGTAACGCTCAATTACACGCAGTCGAGAGCGGATGGTAGTCTTAGATTAAAATGGACAGGTCTCGATAATGTCGATTATTATGAAATTTATCGTAATACTGTGAATGATACAAACTATCCTAAGATTGACGAAGTATCGGATGCTACATCTTATATTGATGATACCGTAAAGGCAGGGACAAAATATTACTATCTGGTCCGTCCGGTATTTAACGATGGAACCGCAGGAGAGTATTCTAAACCCATCTCAGGTGTGGCATTAGGAAAAACAAACCTCACAAAGATCAAGGCAAAGAGTGGAAAGAAGATTACCCTGACCTGGAAAAAGGTTTCTAAAGCAGAGGGATATCTGATCTATCGTCAGGACAGCAGTGACAGTAAATTTTATCAGATTGGCACGGTAAAATCCGGCAGTACACTCACTTACACAGATACTGTAAAATCCAATAACAAAACATATACCTACAAAGTACAGGCTTACAATACAAACAATGGCAGACAGGGTGTCGGTGCATATTCTTCCACAAAATCTGCAAAGACACTTGCAAAAGCAAAAATTACAGGAATCACATCCTCGGATGAGGAAGTATTAAAAATTTCCTGGAAAAAGGTAAGTGGGGCAAAGGGATATATCATCTCCCGCAGCACAAAGAAAGATAGTGGTTATAGTGAAATAGATACAGTATCAGGAGAAAAGACAACATCCTACACAGATGATACTGTAAAAGCAGGAAAGACCTATTACTATAAGGTCGAAGCATATAATGTCAACAGCGGTACAAAAGGATACGGCGGTGCATCAGACGCGGTGGCAGGAAAAACTGCAAAGCGCACAAAAATCACTTCGATCGTTTCCACAAATGAAAAGACCTTGACGATCAAGTGGAATAAGATCACAGGAGCTTATGGTTATCGCATCAAACGAAGTACCGATGAAGATGGTACTTACAAAGTTGTTAAGACGATTAAATCCGGAAACACGACCAGCTACAAAGACACCAGTGTAAAAGCAGGAAAGACCTATTATTACACGGTTGAGACTATGGTAAAGACAGGAGACAATATCTGTTATAGCGGTGATTCAGCGTCCATGGAAGGAAGAACAGCGAAAAAGGCAAAGATCAAGTATGCTGTTTCAAATGGAAGTAATCAGATTGAAGTAAACTGGGGAGCAGTGAGCGGTGCCTACGGCTACCGGATCAAACGCAGTACGTCAAAGAATGGTACTTATAAAGTGGTTGCCACTTTAAAAGGAAAAAATAATACGACCTATCAGGATAAAAAGTTAAAAACTGCAAAGACCTACTATTATAAGATAGAGACGATCAACAAGGTAAATGGCAAAAAAGGATACAGCGGTAATTCGGCAGCTGTGTCGGCAAAGACTTTGAAAACTACATCCATTACAGCAGTAAAGGCAACCGGAAGTACTTCCGTAAGACTGGAATGGAAAGCTGTGGATGGGGCATCCGGTTATCAGATTTACCGGAGTACGTCAAAAGACAGTGGTTATAAAAAGGTCGGACAGGTCAAAGGTAAAAATACGAAAAAATATGAGGATAAAACATTAGAAGCCGGAAAAACTTACTATTATCAGGTTCGTGCATATAAGAGCAACAGTGCTAAAAACGGTGTGGCATCTTTCTCAAAAGCACAGAAGGCATGGACGATCAAACAGGTGGTATTCTCCCAGATCACAAGTGACAGCAAAAATCAGGTCACACTTGGCTGGAAGAAAGTTTCAAAAGCACAGGGGTATGATATTTACCGGAGCGACGAGTCAAACAGTGGATTTGAAAAGATCGCTTCAATTTCATCCGGATCTACACTGACTTACACGGATAAGGGCGTAAAGAGCGGCAATACGTATTACTATAAAATTGCAGCAACTTATAAGATCAAAGGCAGTGCAGGCAGAGGAAGTTATAGTAAGGTAACAGAGGTTGCAGTCTTAAAACAGGGAAGTATTTATTCTATCACACTCGGAGATAATAATGTATTAAATATCTCATGGAACAGTGTTGCAAATGCAAGTGGCTATGAACTTGCCGGTGCGGTCAGCGAAAAAGGAACTTATACCACATTACAGACTTCTGGTGCAACATCCTTTACACACAGTAATCTGGTACAGGGAACGACATATTACTATAAAGTAAGAGCATACAAAGATTTAAGCAACGGAATCCGTATGTACGGACCATGGTCAGCGGTAAAAGCAAAAGCTGCAGCGCATGAGATCATGGGTACAAGCAGTGTGACAGTCGACCAGATGGTATCTTACTATAATAAACGTTATACCTTCCCGGCAGATACTTACCGTGATAAGGGAGCAGATTCTGCGGAGGCATTCTTTAAGATCTTAAAAGAAGAGGCAGAAGCCGAGGGTGTAAGAGCAGATGTATTATTTGCACAGGTTATGTTAGAGACCGGAGGATTACAATTCGGCGGTGATGTGCAGCCGAGTCAGTGTAACTTTGGAGGACTCGGTGCAGTCGGTGGCGGTGCAGCAGGTGAGACTTTTGCAGATGTAAGAACCGGACTCCGTGCGCAGGTACAGCACTTAAAAGCATACGCAAGTACAGATGGATTAAACAATGCATGTGTGGATAAGCGTTTCCAGTATGTATCGCGTGGAACAGCCAGATACGTGGAGTGGCTTGCGATTCCGCAGAATCCATATGGAAAAGGCTGGGCAGCAGATGCGGATTATGGTACGAAGCTGCTTCGGATCATGGATAGTTTATAAACGAAAAAGTATGGTGATATAAATGATAGAACAGAATTATTCCGTTTTAATGTCTGTATATAGAAAAGAAAAAGCTGAGTATTTGCAAAAAAGCATTGACAGCATGCTCTCCCAAACAGTACCACCGCAGGATTTCGTGATTGTATGTGATGGATTGCTGGGGGATGAATTAAATCAGGTACTCCAAAAAAAAAAGCAGGAGTATCCGGAATGTTTTCAGATAGTTCAACTGCCTGAAAACCGAGGACTGGGAGAAGCACTCAAAGAAGGACTGGTTTATTGTAAAAATGAACTGGTTGCACGAATGGACAGCGATGATATCAGTGTTCCAGAGCGTTGTGAATGGCAGTTAAAAGCTTTTGCCCAAAATAATGTATCGATTATCAGTGGAGCTGTGCAGGAATTTATGGATGATACAGCACAGGCAGGTACTGTCAGATATGTTCCGGAATCATCAGAAAAGATAGCGGTATATGCAAAAAAAAGGAATCCTTTTAATCATCCGGCAGTTATGTTTAAAAAAAGTGATGTCATAAAAGCTGGAAGTTACATGGATTTTCATGGATTTGAGGATTATTATCTATGGCTCCGTATGCTCTCAGGCGGGATGAAGGGATATAATTTATCTGAAGTGCTAGTGTACATGAGAGTCGGTAATGGCATGTATGCGAGGCGCGGAGGAGTTTCATACTTGAAAGATATGGCAGAGTTTCGGAAAATCATGTTAAATAGCGGATACATTAATTTACTGGAATTTCTGACATCTGTCATAACCCGTGGAATTGTAATCCTGATGCCTGCGAATCTGAGAAAAACAGTATATTCGGTCTTTCTCAGAAAGTAATCCTTGGCTTAAAGACAGAGATTTTGCTTTTAAAAATATAATCCCTGGTTTTGCCTGTGAATTTCAGGAAAAACAGGGGATATCCATTTTCAATATAAAATCCCACAAAAAATCAAGTGTTTAACGGACAAAAGAAAAAGAAAATCTATTCCATTGTTTAACATTGTCATGCCGGTACTGCTTTT
>OHSF01001379.1_pt1 | contig 10589 bp, 5 predicted proteins | sample 1578551 | NCBI WGS metagenome assembly OHSF01 (sample SAMEA3879601, study PRJEB24766) | human gut metagenome | biome: human-associated habitat; feature: feces | place: USA | collected 1985/1987
TCTGATGCTGACATTCCGGCAATGTCTTTTTTCTTATAATTAGCGTGTACCATATCCTTCAGGGAAGCGACACGCACCATAAAAAATTCGTCCAGATTTGACGAAGTGATACTGACAAACTTTAATCGTTCCAGAAGCGGGATGGATTTATCTCTCGCTTCGTTTAATACGCGGTGGTTAAATTTCAGCCAGCTTAATTCCCTGTTTTCGTAATATTCCGGTTTTTTAAAATCCTGTTCTTTCTCCATAAGATAAACCTAGCCTTTCCATTGGTTGTCTGTCAGCCGTAGACTCTCTTTTCTTTGATCACTGGCTTTATACTGAATACATTTTCAAAGTATGCCGTTTTGGCATCAAACAGTGCTTTTTCCAAAGCAATATCATCCATTGTCTCAATTGTGATCACAAGTTCTCTTCCCTTGACTGCCGCCTTTACATTCTTAAACTTCTGCTTGTGGCTCCGGTCCATTGCATTGGATACACGAAGGATTGCAGAAAGTTTTGCAACGGACAGATAACTGTCATGATCCAGTTTATCTGCGAGATCTTCATAGTCAGGAAGCGGCCATGTATTATATAATACTGTGTTTGCAATGATCTCACGCTCTTTGTGTGTCAGTCCGATAATCTCGGAAGCCATAATAATGTCATAGGAGCAGGACGGACCGTTGGCAAAACTGATATATTTTCCGCAGTCATGTAAAATGGCAGCCACCTGTAAAAGCAGCCGTTCTCTTCTGCCAAGTCCATGTACTTTTTTCATCGTATCAAAAATAAGGGTTGCCATCTGCGTCAGTGCATCAATATGTGGGGTGTAACTCATGTAACGCTCGGAAAGATTTCTTGCGGCAGATAAGACATCCGCCTCAAAATCATGTTCCACCCGAATCATATTATTCTTCTGTGCATAGTGGAATGCGATACCATCGCTGACATTCGTTCCCGGTGCCCAGAGACTCTCTGCGCCGATGCTCTCTGCCATGCATTTAAAAATCATCATATATGGAATGACAAGCGCATCACTCTCATTCGAAAGGTTCAATTCCTCTGAGATTTCCTCTAATGTCTTCTCATCCAGCTTTCTGATGTACTTTAAGAACTTTGCTGCCTCTATGGTATTGTCTTCCTTGTTTTTTTCTACTTTTCTGCTGATCTCTGATATATAATCACCGATGATGATCAGGTATTTGATCTTCGTCTCCTGAAGATACATAGCTTTAAAAACTTCAAGTTCCTTGTCAACAAGTTCTTCTACCTGAAGTTCATACTGTGCCAGATTGTTACTTTTTCTTGCAAGCTGCTCCCGCATACGCATGGTGCCGAGTGCCAGATGCTGTGTTGTGACTACTTTTCCCTTTGAGAATACCGTGATCTGCATACCGCCGCCTCCGGCATCCACAACTGCTGCACCTTTCTGGATCATACGCTCAAAATCTTCCCGCATGGCAACCGATTTATAACTGATAAAGCGATGCTCAGAGTTACTTAAAACTTTTACGAGAAGTCCTGTCCGGATGCGGATCTGGTCTAAGATAAAAAGTTCATTTTCAGCGTTTCTCAAGGCTGCGGCAGCATACGCTTCGTAACTGTCCACCCGGTAGCCGTCCATGATCTTTTTGTACTCGGCAAGCGTATCACACAGCGCCTCCACAAGTTCATATCCGATACTTCCCTTGGAATATGCATCTCTTCCGAGCTCAATCCTGCTCCGGATATAATCAATGTCACGGATTTTCTTCTTTCCTGAAATCTCAAATATTTTAATACTTACTTCATAAGAACCGATATAAATTGCTGCGAATGTATGGATCACCAGATGTCTGCCTCCTCATTTCTTTTGTATATCTCTATTATACCAATTTTTTATTCTTTTCCAAGTAAATAGTTGATAAATTGCTGTGCCGTCCTGCCGGATAATCCGCCGTGGGAAAGCTCCCATTTATTGGCCTCAGCAAGCAAAGTGTCCTCCTCCATGGAAACCTGATATTTTTCTGCAAGTACTTTGACAATATTCTGGAATTCCTTCTTGTTTGGTGCGCCAAAGTAGATGGAAACACCAAATCTTGCATACAGGGATAATTTTTCCTGTACAGTATCGGAAGTATGCATATCCTCACGCACTTCCTCTTTATCCGAAAATGTTTCACGGATCAGGTGGCGTCTGTTGGAGGTTGCATAGATCAGTACGTTGTCCGGTTTTTTCTCAAGACCGCCCTCGATCACTGCCTTCAGATATTTATATTCGATCTCAAACTCTTCAAAAGAGAGATCGTCCATGTAAATAATGAACTTGTAATTGCGGTTTTTGATCTGTGCGATGACATCATTCAGATCACAGAACTGGTGCTTGTACACTTCGATCAGACGTAAGCCTCTGTCATAGTACTGGTTTGCAATGGCTTTGATACTGGTGGATTTTCCGGTTCCGGCATCCCCATATAACAGGCAGTTATTTGCCTGCTTTCCGTTGACAAATGCTTCCGTATTGTCGATGAGTTTCTGTTTTGCAAGCTCATAGCCGACCAGATCGTCTAATTTCACATGGGCAATATTTGTGATCGGCACGATCTCCACCTCTTCCTTTTCCCTGTGCTGAATGCGGAATGCCTTGTGAAGTCCGAGTTTACCAACGCCAAAATCTTTATAAAATGCCGTCACTGCATCTTTAAATCCGGACACATCTGTGGAAGCTTCCAGCTTTAACTTCAACTCATTGATGCGCTCCTTGATCCTCTTATTAAAAATCTTTCCGCTCCCTGTCATGCTCTGATAATCAGTGATGGCATCCATACAGTCCATCTCAAAATAAGAGGCAAGTTTTCCAAAATCAAAATCAAACAGCGATTTGATGATCTCAAAGTCATGCAATACGATCTGATTGACAGAGCCCTCCACTTTTCCGCGGATCTCACAAGTTTTGCTGTAAGCATTCTCATTATTTACAAGAAGAAATGCCAGAAAACTGTGCCACAGATTCCCCTCAAAGCCATGACTCACTGCCAGTTCCATTAACTGGTTCAAACTCTCATACAAAAGAGACTCCACATCCTCTTTATTATAATATTCATTTTCATAATTCTCCATGATCCAGGTCATGTTATAAAATAAGTTACCATTTTCAAAATCTTTATATAAAATCAAATTCTTTGGACTTTTCATCAGTTTATTCATTCCCTTCTGCACTCACATAATTGCCAAGTATTTTCAAACGGATTGTCTCTTCTGTCAGCCCCCGCAACGCATTCTGTACGGCTGCATCATTGAGATTTCCCTCAATGTCAACAAAGAAACGGTACTCCCACGCTTTTCCCTGCACCGGTCTGGACTCAATCTTGTTCATGTTGATTCCGTTGTAGATAAAATGGGACAGCTTATGGTACAGTGAACCGCTCTCATGCGGAACTTCAAAAGAGATACTGATCTTATTGGCTCTCGATTCAAAAATCTTCTTGTTTGCCACAATGATAAACTTTGTATAATTATTTTTATTGTTCTGGATTGCCTCATCCAGCACTTTCAAACCGTAAATATCCGCAGTCAGGGTGCTTGCGATCGCTGCCTTGTTCTTTTTTCCATCTTCTTTGATCTTCTGGGCGGACATCGCAGTATTTTTCAGACTGTGCTTTTCCCAGTCTCTGTGGCTCTCAAGGTATTTCGAGCACTGCATCAGCGCCTGTGGGTGGGAATAAATGTCGGTGATATCGTCCATGTCTGCTTCCGGCAGGCCCAAAAGTGCATGGTCGATACGGATGATCTGCTCGCCCACGATATAATTATTGTATTCCACCATAAGATCATAGTTCTCGGAAACGATTCCGGCAGATGAATTCTCAATTGGGAATACAGCGTAATCGGCCTCTCCGTTTTGGATGGCTTCCATCGCATCCCGCCACGTATCCACATGATAACTGTCTGCATTCTCCCCGAAATACTCATTCAGCGCAAGCTGTGAATATGCGCCTTCCGTTCCCTGAAATACGATTTTAGCATTTTTGTAATTCAGATGATCTACTTCTTTAAAATCGGTTTTTTCCGTCTGACCATGTTCTGTCAGTAGCTGATACTGACGCTTCCGGCTCATGGACATGATCTGCTCGAACAGTTCACGGATACCATGTTTTAAAAATGGCGTAGTTCCTTTTCTGCTCAATGTTTCCAACTTGGAAACCTCACGCTGCTTGTCAAATACTTTCTTTCCCACAGCAATTTTATATTCAGCAACTTCCTCAGAAATTGCCATTCTGCGTTCATACAGATCTACGATCTGACTGTCGATCTGATCAATCTCATCTCTTAGTTCCAATAAATCTCTCATAAAAAATCCAAGCCTTTCCATTTATTATTTATAATATATTACATTCACAGTTTGCTTGCAAGAGAACACTTGCGTCATGGTATACAGAAATGCTATACTTTTTATAGATAAAGATTATAAATCAAAGAGGTGATTTACTTATGAAAAAAATTTGGAAATGGCTGCTTTTTGTGTTGGTGATCCTTCTTGCTGCCGGGTGTGTTTTCCTCTACCGGTACATAAACCGCATTCGGTATAATGACGGTTATGTCAACGGCAACACTGCGGGAAATCTGTATAACGAAGGATATTTCTGTGAAAAAGATGGTATTGTCTACTTTGCCAACCCTGCCGACAACTACTGTCTGTACTCCATGAACCCGGACGGCACAAACATCAAAAAGTTAGAGGATCAGAGTGTCAGCTACATCAACGTGGATGACCACTACATTTATTACTGTAAACTTAAGGGAAAAAGCGCTGATTCATTTTCCTTCCTCCCGATCAATACCAACAGTTTATGCCGGCTGGACATTGACGGAAAAGGAAAGCCTGAAATTTTAGATGATGATCCGTGTATGTATGCTTCCCTGGTTGGAAATTATCTGTACTATCTGCATTATGATACCACTGATGCAACCACGCTGTACAAAGTCAAAATTGATGGCAAGGAAAAAGAGCAGGTAGAAAAACAGTCCTACTTTACCGCAAGTACCGATGGACAATATATTTATTATAACGGACTGACAGACAATCATAATATCTATGAGATGGACACTTCCAATGACCACGCAAAAGTCATCTATGAGGGGAACTGCTGGATGCCGGTGAAAGACGGAAACAATCTTTATTTTATGGACTGTGAAAACGATTACCGCATTGCCAAAGTCGATCTGACAAATGGTGAAAAAACGCTGGTCACGGACTGCCGTGTCGACTGCTATAATGTCACAGGCGATAAAATCTTTTTTCAGAAAAATGATAAGACAAATCCGGCCATCTGTTGTATTAATACAGATGGAAGCAATTATCAGGAATTAAAAGAAGGCAACTACACTGCCATTAATGTAACTTCCACTTATGTCTATTTTAAAGATTTTACGACCAAAACCCCTTATTATACATCTGTTGCTGCCCCGGGCAATGTACAGATTTTCAATCCGTAAGCAGGCGTTGTTACAATGCAATTTTTTACAAAAAAAGAAACGTCAGGAAACTTCATTTTTTCCTGGCGTTTCTTTATCCCGCAAAACAAATATTTATGCAAAATCAAATAACGACAACTGATTGGACTCCGGCATATCGCCCAGCAGTCCAAGATCTGCCATAAGATCAATGGTAGATTTCGTCACCTTGGTTCTCTGGCGGAAATCATCTTTGGATAAGAATTTTCCGTCTTTTGCTGCCTCCGCAACCGCAATTGCAGCATTGTCACCCATACCTTCAATGGTATTTAACGCCGGCATAAGCTTTCCGTCGATGATCTGGAAACGGTCCGGCAATGCACGGTAAATATCAATTGGCGTAAAATCAAAACCTCTCGCATACATCTCCTGCACAATTCGCATATCACGGTAGACATCCTGCTCTTTTTTGGAAAGAGAGTCTTTTCTTCTTGTGTAATCCTTATAAAAATATTCCAGACGCTCTTTTCCCTGACACATGATCTCATAGTTGAATCCGGTCGCACGGATTGAAAAATATGCCGCATAATAGGCAAGCGGATAATATACTTTACAGTATGCGATACGCCATGCCATCATAACGTAAGCCGCCGCATGTGCTTTCGGGAACATGTATTTAATCTTTAAACAGGAATCAATGTACCACTCCGGCACGTCATGTGCACGCATCTCTTCTTTCCACTCTTCCTTTAGTCCTTTTCCTTTTCGAACCGACTCCATGATCGTAAAGGACTGCTCACTGTCAAGTCCCATACTGATCAGATAAATCATAATATCATCACGGGTACAGATTGCAGTAGAAATCGTTGCAATCCCCTGCTCAATTAAAGTCTGTGCATTTCCCAACCACACATCCGTACCATGCGAAAGTCCTGAAATTCGGATCAGATCCGAAAATTCGGTCGGTTTCGCATCAATAACCATCTGCATCGCAAAATCTGTTCCAAACTCCGGGATTCCTAAACATCCCAGGGGAATACCGTTGATGTCTTCCGGTTCTACTCCCAATGCAGAGGTATTCATAAACAGCGACATGACTGTCTGATCGTCCAAAGGGATCGTCTGTGGATCAAGTCCTGTCAAGTCCTGTAACATACGAATCATGGTCGGATCATCGTGTCCGAGAATGTCCAGTTTTAATAAGTTATGGTCGATGGAATGGTAATCAAAATGAGTCGTAACCGTTGCAGTCGTCATATCGTTTGCCGGATGCTGTACCGGAGTAAACGTATTAATCTCCTCGCCCACCGGAAGAACAACGATACCTCCCGGATGCTGTCCGGTCGTTCTCCGGACGCCGACACATCCCTGTACAATACGGTCAATCTCACAGTTTCTCTTGTGAATTCCACGCTCTTCATAATAATTTTTGATATATCCAAATGCAGTCTTATCCGCAAGTGTACCAATCGTTCCGGCACGGAATGTCTGTCCGTAACCGAAAATAACCTCACAGTAAGCATGGGCTTTACTCTGATACTCACCGGAAAAGTTTAAGTCGATATCCGGCTCTTTATTTCCCTTGAATCCAAGGAAGGTCTCAAATGGAATATCAAATCCATCTTTTACCAGCTTTTTGCCACACACCGGACAAATCTTATCCGGCATATCACAACCACTTCTTCCGGAAAATGCCTTGACTTCCGGTGAATCAAAATCGCTGTATTTGCAATATTCGCAACGATAATGCGCCTGCAATGGATTTACCTCCGTGATACCGGACATGGTCGCTGCAAAAGAGGAACCTACCGAACCACGGGAACCTACAAGGTAACCATCCTCGTTCGACTTCCATACAAGCTTCTGTGCGATAATATACATTACCGCATATCCATTGGAAATAATCGAATTTAATTCTCGGTCAAGCCGCTCCTTTACGATCGGAGGCAGTTCTTCACCATACATGCTGTGCGCCTTGTTATAGCAGATATCACGGAGCATCTGATCCGAATTCTCGATAAACGGCGGACACTTATCCGGTCTTACCGGTGCAATCTTCTCACACATATCCGCAATTTTGTTTGGATTTGTAATGACGACCTCTTCTGCCTTGGCACTTCCAAGATATTCGAATTCCTTTAGCATTTCTTCGGTTGTTCGAAGATATAACGGTGCCTGCTCGTCAGCATCCTTAAATCCCTTTCCGGCCATAATAATACGGCGGTAGATTTCATCTTCCGGGTCAAGGAAATGCACATCGCAGGTAGCCACCACAAGCTTGTTAAATTCCTCCCCCAGTCTGCAGATCCTGCGGTTGATATCCTGCAGCTCTTCCATCGTATTCACCGGCTCCTTGTCACTGCGCAACATGAACTCATTGTTTCCAAGCGGCTGTATCTCCAGATAATCATAGAACTTTACAAGTCTTATGATCTCTTCCTGCGGTCTTCCGCCCACAATCGCACGGTATAATTCTCCAGCTTCACAGGCAGAGCCTAAAAGAAGTCCCTCTCTGTATTTGACAAATTCACTTTTTGGCACACGTGGTCTCTTATTATAATACGTGAGGTGTGAAAGTGAAACCAGACGATACAGATTGATACGTCCGATGTCATTTGTCGCCAGAATAATTGCATGGTAGGTCGGCATTTTCATGACCGTTTCCGGGGAGGTGGAAACCATATGGTTCACATCATCGAGATTTTCCATACCGCGTTCTTTTAACATCTCAATAAATTTCACAAAAATTTCTGCTGTACAGGCAGCATCGTCAACTGCACGATGATGGTTTTCCAGTGAGACATTCAATGCCTTTGCAACGGTATCGAGTTTAAAACGATTCAGGTTCGGCAGCAGAATTCTGGCAAGAGCCACTGTATCTATGATCGTAAACTCTCTCTTTATCCCCTGATCCTTGCAGTTTTTCTTAATAAAACTCATATCAAATTCCGCATTGTGGGCAACCATGATCGCACCATCGCAGAACTTCATAAATTCCGGCAGAATCTCCTCAATCTTCGGTGCATCAATGACCATATCATCCTTAATTGAGGTCAATTCCTCGATTCGGAATGGAATTGGCACTTCCGGGTTTACAAATGTCGAAAAGCGGTCTGTAATGACACCACCGACTACTTTCACTGCACCGATCTCAATAATCTTATTCTTATCCGGGCTGAAACCGGTCGTCTCCAAGTCGAACACCACAAAGGTTTCATCGAGGCTCTGTCCTTTCGAATCTGTGATAATATCCTTCAAGTCGTCCACCAGATACGCTTCCACACCGTAGATAACCTTAAAATCGTCATCCGGACTCAGTGCATGGTTTGCATCCGGGAATGCCTGTACATCGCCGTGGTCGGTGATCGCAATCGCCTTATGTCCCCATTTCATGGCACGCTTTACGATGTCTTTACACTCGGACACACCATCCATATCACTCATCTTTGTATGACAGTGCAATTCCACACGCTTCTCCGGACTGGTGTCCATACGGGTGGTCGTAAAGTCTGCAATCTTCTTAATTCCAACGATCGAACCGATTGTTAATTCACTGTCAAACTTATCGATTGTCGTGACACCTTTGATTTTTAAGAATGCCCCTTTTTTCAGATTGCCAAGAAGCTCATCCCTGTCTTCATTTCTTGTAAATATTTTCAGGACAATGGAATCCGTAAAATCTGTGACCGACATGATAATGATTGTCTTTTCGTTACGGATCTCCCTCGTCTCAACCGTCATGACCTGACAGCGGATGGTAACTTCACCCATCTCACCCACGATTTTCTCCAATGGGATGGTTTCTCCATCCTCAATATCACGACCGTAAATTACATCCGGATTATCGGATTTTTTACCTCCGCCAAAGCCACCGCCATCATAACGTTTTTTAAACTCTTTCCGTGGTCCGTCGTATGTTTTTTTTGCAGTATTTCCTGCACCATTTGCAGATTTTGCATCGTTTTTTGCAGGTTTTACGGCGTTTCCACCACCTGTAGAACCACTGTCTCCAGATGTTGTAGTCTGACCGGAAGCTGCACTTTTTTCATTGGCATCTGAAGCAACTGCAACTGTCTCTCCGTCCTCATCCTTCAAATTGATATTTTTTAATATATTTTTGATTTCAAACTGAATCTGAAGATCACTGTTTTTCTTGTACCTGCTCTCTTTTGGTTCCTCAAAGTCAAGGTCAACAATCAGGTTCATGCCACAGCGCTCACACACGATTTTCTCTAAAAATTCCACAATTTCATGGGAGCGTGTCTGTGCAATGATCGTATTTTCCAGTACAAGATGCAGATGACTGTCATCCGTAAATTCCATTTTGGAAGCACGCAGCAGATTGTATTCCATCAGACTGTAGGCTTTTAACTCTTCTAAAATACTGTCCTTATACATATCCATCAGCGTGCGGGCGGTATACTGCTCGGAGAGCTGATACTTTTCGATAATACGGACATTCATCCGTTTTCCCTTAAATATCTGCTCCTCAATGGATTTTTCTAACTGCGTAATGTTATTTTTATGTATGAGATGACTGCCCAAAAGATAGACACGGATATGATCTCTCTCATGATTCATCCCTACCTTGGTAACTTCCATCTCAGATAAAATTTTCTTCATATCCCCGGACACATCCAGTGTCGGAAAGACATCAAAAAATAGTTTTGCCATAATTATTCATTCCAATGTAACAGTTCATAGCGGAGTGCCTCTAAAAGTTCTGACTCCGGCACTTTTTTGAATACTTCGCCATGTTTGATAATAAGTCCTTCTCCGATTCCTCCGGCGATTCCGATATCTGCCTCTTTTGCTTCTCCCGGGCCATTAACAACACATCCCATAACGGCAACTTTAATGTCAAGAGGAATGTCAGCAACCATATTTTCTACCTGATTGGCCAGCTGGATCAGATTGATCTGTGTTCGTCCACAGGTAGGACAGGATACTACTTCCACACCGCCTTTGCGGAGTCCAAGTGTTTTTAAAATTAATTTGGCAGATTTGATCTCCTCTAATGGATCTCCTGTCAGGGAAACCCGGATCGTGTCACCGATTCCCTGATGTAAGATCAATCCAAGTCCGATGGCTGACTTGATATTACCGCTGATGATCGTACCAGCCTCCGTGATCCCGACATGCAGCGGATGATCGGTCTGGCTTGTGATCAG
>OHSF01001390.1_pt1 | contig 10532 bp, 7 predicted proteins | sample 1578551 | NCBI WGS metagenome assembly OHSF01 (sample SAMEA3879601, study PRJEB24766) | human gut metagenome | biome: human-associated habitat; feature: feces | place: USA | collected 1985/1987
AGTTTTTTCGATTTTTTGTACCTATATAAGTGAAGGGGTTTTTAAGCCGCATTTCCAGACAAACAAGAAAGGAGGTTCAAACGAAATGTACGATACCGCAAGACGGGTCGCACTCGTCAAGCAGCGGGTGCGGGAAAACACCCGCCGGAGGCAGCGGCGCGGCATATATGGACTGAGCGCTATGTGTATGCTGCTGTTCGCGGTGCTGATGCAGGCGGTGGGCACGGTCGCCGGGCCGGGGCAACCGGAAGCATGGGGCGTGTTCGGCGCGATGCTGCTGCGGGAGGACGCGGGCGGCTATGTGCTGGTAGCCGTCGTCTCCTTTGCCGCGGCGGTGGCGATCACCGCGCTGTGTTTCCGGCTCAGAATCAGAGAAAACCGGAAAAAGGACGGGACAGGCAAGCCAGACCCGCAAGAACAGGAGGAGAAAAACCAATGAAGAAACGAATACTTAGCATCCTGCTGCTATGCTGCATGGTGCTGACGCTGCTGCCGACGACCGCGTTTGCTACGGGTGAGCTTCGTGACAGCACAAACGTGACGGTGACCTTTGATTCCGATGGAGGCAGCGCGGTAGAGCCCCAGAGTGTTCCGCAGGGGCAGCTAGTGCAAAGACCCGCTGACCCTATCAAGGACGGCTATACCTTTATCGGCTGGTATAACAAAGCCGATCTGCAATACATCAATCTGCCGGAGTGGAATTTCGATTACCCTGTGTTCGAAAACATGGAGCTGGTGGCGCAATGGATGGAGGCAAGGCCGATCTCCACCGATCCGATCACCTATTTGGACAAAGACGGCAATCAGCAGGTCTGCACCGCATACACCGTGCTGACGAGCGAAACCAAGGCAAGCATTCTCGACTATGCCGACAAATGGTACGATCTGCCCGCCGGCTGGTATGTGGTGGAGGGCAACGTGACCATCACGCCCCGCCTGGACACCCACGGTGCGGTCAATCTGATCCTAACGAACGGCAGCCACCTCACGGCGGAGTGGGGCATCGATGTAAAGGTGGGCGACACCTTCACCGTCTACGCCCAAAGCACCGATGAGAGCACCATGGGCAGGCTGACGGCGTGCCTCCCGGCGGATTTCAACCTCGACAGGATGGTCGATTACTCTGTATGGCCGTATTTCGGGATGGCCGGCATCGGCAGCAGTGCGCGCTGGAGAGCAGGCAACGATGGTATCCGCGAAAGCGAGGGCACGATCGTCATCAACGGCGGCAATATCCGCGCCAAGGGGCAGGATAATGCCTCCGCCATCGGTGGGACACGTGCAGAAGAAATTGAGTTTCGCTCCACCGACCGCGGTGAGGTCTACAACCGCAGGCAGGGCGGCAGCATCACCATCAACGGCGGCATCGTCCGTACCGAACCCTTTGCCTTGCCGGAAGGCAATCCTCTTGCTGTGACAAGCGTAGGCATCGGCACGTGCCACTACGGTTATGGTGGCAGCGTTACCATCAACGGAGGCACGGTCATCGCCGAGGCTGCCAACGATGCGATCACCACAGGAGATGGCGGCACGATCACCATCAACGGCGGCGATGTAACCGCCCGTGGGGGCGTCAACAACTTTGGAGAAAATTCGCACAGGGTGCTCTCCGGAAACGGGATCGGGCCTCTTGAAAACGGCAGCATCACCATCAACGGCGGTACTGTCAAGGCAACTGCCGAGGGGAAGGGCTTCGGCATCGGCGGATCCAGATTTGAAATCATCGGGACAGCAACCGTTACCATCAATGGAGGAACGATAGAAGCCACAGCCAATCACAATAACGCCGCCATTGGCGATAAAGGCAAAGGCGAGAGCGGCGTCACCATCAACGGCGGCGTCATCCATGCGATCGGAAAAGGCGGTGCGGCAGGCATCGGCAGTAAGGGCGACATTCGCATCACCGGCGGTGAGATCACCGTTTCCGCCGAGGGCAGCGGCGCAGCCATCGGTGGCTTTACGGACAGCTATTCCGGGCGAGTGGATTGCGAAAGCATCACCATCAACGGCGATGTGATCAAATCCATTTCCAGTAAGGACGGCGCCTGCATCGGCGCTGCTGCCGGCGGAAGCGTCGGAAGCATCACCATTTCGGACGCAGCGCTTCCGCTTCTCAGCGCCGAAAAGATTCTGATCGGCTGGGACGCAGACTCGCCGGGCGGGAAGCTCACCATCCGAAACTGCCGCGTTGCATCCACGGACACACTCTCCGTTCTCACCGATGGGATCCGCGTGGGCAGCAATAGCGAAATCGTCATTGAAGAAAGCGAGATCAGGCTGCCGCATTTGAGAGGCATCCGCGTCGGCGGCAATGGGAGCATCGCCGTCCGGGATTCCGATCTGCACACCTACGGCATTTTTATGGACGAAACCGTGCACACAATAACTGACGCAAAGACGCTGAAAAAGCTGGAGATCACGGACAGCAGCGTGTTGACGGGCGATATCATCGGCGCTCGTGGAGAATATTCTTCCGTTGAAGAGGTCGTGATCCGCGGCAGCAGCATCCGCCTGAATGAAGAGTACACCTATAATTACTGCACGATTGGCGGCGGCACCAAAGGTTCCTTTGGCAGCATCGACATTCAGAACAGCCAAATCCATATTCCGTCTCCAGGCTTAAATACGGCCATCGGTAACGGTCACCAAGCCGATTTCAATCGTGAGAGCCATATCCGCATTGCGAACAGTCAGGTGTTCGTTGGCGGCGCAAAGTTCGGCCCCGCCATCGGCGCGGCGTATGGCTCAAGTGGAGGCCAGATAAATATTCTTATTGAAAACAGCACCGTGACCGCAAAGGGCGGCAATTTGAGGTCTGATACCGACTATATTCCCGGCATCGGGAAAAACTCGTCTGGCAGAGCTTCAGAGATTGGAAAGATTCAAATTCTGAACAGCACGGTGGAATCCTTCCGGCTTGAGGAAAAGGACGGCACAAACTATGTCTATGACGACCTGCACACAAAGGAGCTGCCCGGTATTCCGGCGGAAAACATCTCCATCTGCGGCAGCACCGTCAACGGAAAGACCATTGACCATAGCCCTGACGAGTACGGCAAATGCGCGCTCTGCGACAAGTATGATTTTGGATACTGCTATGAGCATGGGCTTTTGACGCTCGAAGGGCTGACGGACTGCGTCTCAGACGGCAGCGAAAAGAAGCTGACGGGTCTTTCCCATCAGACGGGCGAGAACGAAACGAAGCAGCTTGCGGAGAACACAGACTACACCGCCATCTATTCCAATAACGTCCATCCCTACACCCTCAATCCGAGCGACGCGGGCTTTGACCCGGAAAAAGCCCCCAAGGTGACGCTGTACGGCACAGGGAACTACTGCGGCAAGGCGGAGCACTACTTTACCATCAGCGAAAACGCCGCCGCCCCCACCATCACCACAAGCAGCCTGCCAAACGGCAGGGTGGGCGAGGCTTACAGCCAGACTCTGACCGCCGACGGCACCACGCCCATCACATGGAGCATTGAAAACGGCGACCTGCCTACCGAACTGAGCCTGAACAAGGACACCGGCGAGATCAGCGGCACGCCCACTGCGGAAGGAACCGCCAGCTTCACCGTTAAGGTGGAAAACAGTGCGGGCAGCGATACGAAGGAGCTGTCTATTACGATAACCAAAGCCCCCGCAGCCGAGTATACCGTCACCGTGACCACAGAGGGCGGCGGAACGGCTTCCGCATCTCCCGCAAAGGCTGCGGCCGGTACGGAGATCACCCTGACTGCCACGCCAAACACCGGCTACCACTTCAAGGAGTGGCAGGTCATCAGCGGCGGCGTGACCATCAAGGACGACAAGTTCACCATGCCGAGTGCCAACGTGGAGGTCAAGGCCATCTTCGAGAAGGACACCGGCGGCGGTGGCGGCGGCTACAATCCGCCCGTCACCTACTACACGCTGCGCTTTGAAACAGGCGGCGGCAGTGATATTCCCAGCGTGCGGGAAGCGTACAATGCCTACATTGACCTGACTAAGTACGTCCCCACCTGGCGAGGCCACACCTTTATCGGTTGGTACAGCGAACGCAGCCTGATGAACAAGGTTTCCGGTGTTTATCTGACGAAGGATATGACCGTGTATGCGCTCTGGCGCGTGGACGAAAATCCGGGCACAGGCGCGAATCCCTTTACCGATGTTTCTGAAAAGGACTGGTTCTACGGCGATGTGATGTTCGTCTATGAAAACGGACTGATGCTCGGCACGAGCAAGACCCTGTTCAGTCCGCATGGGACGGCGACGCGCGGCATGATGGCGACCATTGTCTGGCGCATGGAGGGCAGCCCCGCGCCGAAGGGTAAAAACAGCTTTACCGATGTGGAGGCCGGAAAGTGGTACGCTGACGCGATCACATGGACAGCGGAGAACGGCATTTTTGCGGGCTACGGCAAAGACAAATTTGGCCCGGATGATCCCATCACCCGCGAACAGCTTGCAGCCATCTTCTACCGCTACGCAGACTACAAGGGCTACGATCTGACCGTCAAGGGAAATCTGGACAAGTTCAAGGACTCAGACAAGATCACGGATTACGCAAAGACGGCGATGCAATGGGCGGTCGGCAGCGGTCTTGTGAAGGGAAAATCCGGCAATCTGCTTGACCCGCAGGGCACGGCGACCCGCGCGGAGATCGCCGCGATGCTCCACCGCTTCCTTGAGAAGTAAGAGCTGGTGCAGGGCAAGGCTCCCGGCGGCCTGATGGGCTGGATCGACCCGAAGCGGCTGCAAATCCCAAAGACCGGCGACAGCAGCGTGTTAGGCTTGTGGGGGATCTCCCTCTGTACATCTCTTGCCGGATGCCTTGTGCTGACCACATGGCAGATCAGGCGGCGGCGAGAGGAAGAAGCGCTGCAAATCATCGAAAAGTAAGCAGACTCACCTTTAGGGGCGCGGCCAAATAGCCCCGCGCCCCTTTTCGGTTTCATTCGTCAGGAAAGGCGGTTGCTCTTTTGAACAACCGCCTTTCGCCACATCTATCCGATTTGAGCAGAAAGGAAATCAGTCTATGACAAAAGAGTACGGGAGGTGTCGCTGATGCGGCTTGCCGCCGCACAAATCGCATAACCGGACCAATACGGAATGAAAGCAGTTTTCTGCACCCGCCTGCCCTTTCTGCTGTTTCATTGCGCCTATTGAGCACCTATGAAGGCTTTGAAGCCTTTATAGGTGCTTTTTGTCGTTCACGGCACTTTTTCTCTGTGGGCTGCCGCTCCCCGCCGCCCTCCGTTTGGATTTTCATGCGACATCAATCAAAAAAATCCAAACGGAGGAAAACAACATGACAACGATCAACCTGCGGGAGCTTTACCCGTGGTACACCGAGGATGCCTTTATCGAGGTTTCCGATGAAGTTGCCGCGTTTCTCGAAGAAGATAAGCGGCTTCAGATCAACTACGCGCAGTACATCCGCGACAACAGGGCGTTCTACTCGCTGGACGCAGGCGACGGCATCGAGGCGGATGCGCTGAATCTGCCGGAGCAGCCGGACGAGGCGCTGGAGCGCATGGAGCTGGAGCGGCTGCTGAAAGAAGCGCTGGCGCAGCTCACACCCTCGCAGCGGCGCAGACTGTTTGCCAGCGTTCTCAATGATGAGAGCAACCAGCGGATTGCCAAGCGTGAGAGCGTTGATGAGAGTGCAGTGCGCAGAAGCATTCAGCGTGGATTGGCGGCACTCAAAAAAATTCTGAAGAAATCTTGAGTTACCCCGTCCGAAAAAGCCCGATTTTTCTTGAGGTATATGAGAGGGATATTCTTCTTTCTCGCCTCTGCTCCTTGACAACCGCATAGACACCGGTATCAGTACAGACCCCGCGCGGCTGAAAAGCCAAGCGACAAAAGGCGCGCCGCCATGACGACAGACCTCCCATCCTTCGGGACGGGCGGCTGTCCGAGCGATCTACGCGGCCTTTGACCCGATGCCCGGCAGCATCGGGCGCGATGACAGCGCGGGCGATACGCAACCCCAGCTACGGCCTCCCACTGACTTGAGGGGGATTTCTGCGGCGTTCGTGAGCCTTACAAGCCACGGCGCTGGTGGGAATGGGACAGCCTTGCCAAAGGCGGCTGATACCGGTCCCAGAGGCGATATATGCCTCGCGCCGGGGGCTGTGACAAATACGGCGGAACAAAACTACATGACACAACATACGCAGACAGCCGCGCCGGTGCAGTATCATGCAACATGACAGCAATCCCTCCGGCGCGGCTGCTCTGCCGGAACGAATACGAACAAGCCCCGCTGTCATATCGTGGCAGCGGGACTAAATTGATAAATCGGAGGTGCGTTTATGCAGAAGCAAGCCATCCCCAAAGAGCCGGTCGCCTCTTATAAGGAGATCAGGATCGGCAAAACCCTCTATCGCGTGACAAGCGTGTTTTCCGGCGAAAAGGACCTTGGCAGGACGCTGGAGCAGCTTGCGGTGCGCCGCGCCATGACGGAGCTGGACGCTCCCGCGGCCGTGCAGCCCTGTCACGCATCTTAACAGACAATCAGCCTCCCTGCGGCGGCATCCTTGCGCGAAAAAGGTATCCCCGGTATCATATTCTTGCAGGGAAAACCTGCGAGAGCCATCACGCCGCACGGATGTATGAATCGCAGAGAATCGGGAGGTAAAATACAGATGATCGAAAAGACATACAACGTAGGCATCTATTGCAGGCTCAGCAACGACGATGAGCGCGACGGGGAGTCCGTATCCATTGAAAATCAGAAGCTCCTGCTGCAAAGCTATGTGCGTCAGCGGGGCTGGAACGAGATCGCGGTTTACTGTGACGACGGGTACTCAGGTACGAATTTCGACCGGCCCGGCGTTAAGCGCCTCATCGAAGATGCAAAAGCCAAGAAAATCAACCTCATTCTGGTAAAAGACCTATCACGCTTTGGGCGTAACTACATCGAGTTCGGACAGTACACGGACTACCTGTTCCCCTCGCTGGGCTGCCGTTTTATCGCGCTGAACAACGGCATCGACACCATGAGTGACAACGGCAGCACCGACGTCATGTGCTTTTTGAACTTATTTAACGAGTTTTACAGCCGGGACACCTCCAAGAAGGTCAAGGCGGTCAAAAGAGCCTGCGCGGAAAGCGGCAAGTTCATGGGAACCTACCCCGCCTACGGCTACAAGCGCGACCCGGAGGATAAGCACCACCTTGTCATCGACGAGGAGACCGCCCCTACCGTGCGCCGCATCTTCGCCATGCGCGCCTCCGGCATTGGCTTCCGTGCCATCGCCGTCACGCTCAACGAGGAGGGCGTTCTGCCGCCCGGTGCGCTCTACTATCAGCGCAAGGGGCGCAGCGACCCGCGCAACGTCAACCACAAGTGGGCGGAAACCACCGTCAAAGCTCTCATCCGCAGCGAGGTCTATATTGGGAACATGGTGCAGGGCAAAACCGGCACACTTTCCTATAAGTCCCGCAAGCTCATCAACAAGCCGGAGGAGGAATGGATACGGGTGGAGGGAACCCACGAGCCCATTATTTCCCGCGAGATATGGGATACCGTGGTCAGCATCGACAAAAAGAAGGTGCGCAAGACGCCGCCCACGGACGGCATCCGCAGCATCTTCACCGGCCTTGTCTACTGCGCAGACTGCGGCTTCAAGATGCGCAACCACATCGAGCGCTTCACCTACAAGGACGGTACGCCGGGGCGGTACAGCTCCTTCATCTGCGGCAACTATGCCAGAAGCGGCAAAAGCGCCTGCACCATCCACTCCATCTATGAGAATGTGCTGGAGGAGCTGGTGCTGACGGACATCCGGGAAAAGGCGCGCTTCGTCGAGTGCGACGGCGAGCGCCTTGCCGAGCAGATCAGCCGTATGAAGGAAAAGGAAAGCCGCAGCCGCGTTATCTCCTATGAACAGGAGCTGAAAGCGGCAGCGGCGCGTATGACGGAGCTGGAGCGGCTGATGCAGAATCTCTATGAGGACAAATGCACCGGCACCATCCCCCAGACGGTCTTTCAGACGCTCATGCGGAAATATGAAACGGAACGGGCGGAAAAAGCCGCCGCCATCCCGGAGCTGGAGCAGAAGGTCAGGGCGCAGCTTGAAAACCGGCAGGACGCAAACCGCTGGATGGAGGTCATCCGCCGCTACACCGAGATCACGGCGCTGGACGAGAGCATCCTCTTTGAGCTGGTGGACCGCATCGAGGTGGGCGAGGCGCGGAAGGTCAACGGACAGCGCATCTGCGACGTCAAGGTGGTCTACCGCTACGTCGGCAGCGTGGACGACGCGCTGGCACAGGAGAGGCAGGAAGCGTATGAAAAAGCTATATAAGGTCGGCATCTACTGCCGACTGAGCGTGGACGACGCCTCCAACTCCGCCAAGGCGAAAAACTATATCCCTGCTGATGAATCCGTCAGCATTGAGAATCAATATGAACTGCTTTCCAAATTCGTAATGTTCAACGGCTGGACGGAGGTCAAGTCTTACCGGGACGACGGTTATAGCGGAGGAAATTTTCAGCGTCCCGGATTTCTGGAGATGCTGGAGGACGCACGGCACGGTCTCATCAACCTGATCCTTGTGAAAGACCTATCGCGGCTGGGCCGTGATTTTGTGGAGGTCGGACGCTATACCGACGTCATTTTCCCCTCGTTGGGCTGCCGCTTCGTATCCGTCCTTGACTGCCTCGACACCGAGGGAGACAACACGGATATGCTGCACTTCCGCAGTCTGATGAACGACTACCATTTGAAAGACCTGTCGGGCAAGATCAAATCCGTTCTCCACGCCAAAATGCGCAGCGGCCAGTATATCGCCGCCTACGCCCCCTACGGCTACCGCAAGAGCGAGGAGGACAGACACCGGCTGGTGATCGACGTGGAAGCAGCCGCCGTGGTGCGCCGGATGTTTGAGCTGCGGCGGGCAGGCATGGCCTACGGCAAGATCGCCGCCGTGCTGAACAGCGAGGGCATTTTGTCCCCACGCTGGTATTGGGCAAAACTGTACGGCAACGGCTCCTGCAAGTACGCGAACCTTTGGATGTACGCCACGGTGAAGAACATACTGACAAACGAGGTCTACACCGGAAATCTTATTCAGAATCAGACTGGCTCCCGCTCCTATAAGGACGGCACCATGATCTATAAGCCGGAATCCGAATGGATACGGCATGAGGCTTTGCATGAAGCCATCATCTCGCCGGAGGTATGGAATGAAGTGCAGGCCATCAACCGGGAAAGGACGCTGCTCTCGGCGGACAACGCGCCGCCGAAGCCCTTCCTGTTCACCGGCAAGCTCATCTGCACCGACTGTAAAGCACCCCTTCAGGGCAACCGGGAGACGCAGCGCCGCAAGAACGGCACGTCCAAAAAGTACGTTTCCTATTTCTGCTCCCGTTATACGGCCTCCGGCTACGGCGCGTGTTCCAGGCACACCATCTATGAGATGACGCTGACGGAGCTTGTATTGAGCGAGATCCGCGCCCATGCCGAGGCGCTGGAACTGGACGAAGCTGCCATGCTGGACAGGCTGCAAGCGCAGCGCACCGTCGCAGACGCAGAACGTCTGGAAAGCGTCCGGCAGGAAATTGGGAAGCTGCGCCGCCGCGTCCATGAGCTGGAGCAAATGACCGCAAAGCTCTATGAGGACAAGGTTTGCGGTGGCATCAGCACAGCGTCCTTCGCCGTGCTGCTTGAAAAGGCCGAGCAGGAGCGCCGCCAGCGAACCGGCCGGCTGGATACGCTTCTTGCGGAAATCAGGGAGTATGAGCAGAGCGCCGCAGACATTCAAAGCTGGGCGGCAGTCGTCCGAAAGCACCTGCATATTCGGGAGCTTGACCGTGAAACGGTGGACGAACTGATCGACCGCATTGAGGTCGGAGAAAAGACCGTCGTTGACGGAAAAAACGTCCGTGACATCAAAATCTATTACCGCTTTGTCGGCAATATCTGAATGGAGGTCAAATCATGGATAGCAACAAAAGCAAGCGTGTGGTGGTATATTGCCGAGTAGCAACGCAGGCGCAGCTTGACGGCGACCACACGCTGGAAGCACAAAGCGCCCGGTTGCATGAGCAGGCCGAGCGGCTGGGTTATGAAATTGTGGGAAAAGTCAGCGAGTATGAAAAAGGAACTTCGCTTGACCGCGACGGCTGGAAAAGGGCTTGTCAGAAGGCGGTGAAGCAAAAGGCGGACATCCTCCTTGTTGCCGATCTTACACGGATAGCGCGCGATCCGATCCTTTGGATGCAGGCTTTGCGCGAGTTAAGCGGCAAGGGCGTTTGGATTCAGTCCGCAGCTGAACCGGATGCGTTTCGGGTAGATCCCCTTTTTCACCTATGGCTGCCGCCCGGAATCCAATGGCAGCTTGCACTCCATGAACTATGGAAAACTTACCGCAGGAACAACGAAAACAGCGATTGATACAGTCAAAACCGTCCGAAAAGGGAGAAATCATTACTTACCTTTCCCGAATGGGAGATGTTCTTAAAAAGATTGCGGATGGGAGCCAGCTCGTTCTCACCTTCGTCGGTGTCGATGTTGTCCGAAACAGCGACCAGCCGAATG